>Ga0210409_10000768_pt1 | contig 47348 bp, 35 predicted proteins | sample IncBWH17MmetaG_FD_161649 | JGI IMG/M metagenome (GOLD analysis project Ga0210409, IMG submission 161649) | Forest soil microbial communities from Barre Woods Harvard Forest LTER site, Petersham, Massachusetts, United States - Inc-BW-H-17-M | ecosystem: Environmental > Terrestrial > Soil >... | reverse complement strand
GACTGAACCCGGCGCCGTGAATCTAACGCTTCCGGCACGCAGGCTCGGTCCGAGGGTTGAAGGATAAGCGCTCTCGCGTTTGCCGACCAGTATGGATTGCTCAGACGAAATACCCCTGAAATATCTCTTGAAGAAACAAGAATATGATTGCGCCCCGCCCGGCCTCGAAGCATTGTTAGCCCAATTCTCATGCCGCAGTGCCGATACAAGTTGTTTTGGCTGGGATTGACTTTGCCCCTGTGTTTCAGCCCTGCCTGCCTGCCCGCTTGCAATGTCCCGGTGTTTCGCTATGCCTTGGAGAGGTGGATTCCGGATCCTTATGTTGTCGTCCTGTTCCAAAGGCAAGGTCTGGCACCGGACGGAAAGGCAATTCTTGAACCGATCACCGAGGCCAGTCAGTCCGGGGTGGTAAATTTGCGAGTGCGCGTGGCCGAAGTGTCAGGCGTCTTGCCAGGCCCTTTCCGCACGCTTTGGGAAGCCCAGCAGAACCCTAAGCTTCCCTGGGTAGTAGTACGGTATCCGGCCCAGACGGGTATTGAACCTTCCGTCTGGGCCGGTCCTCTCACGCGGGACGTCGCGACCGACTTGATGGATTCACCGGCTCGGCAGGAACTCGGACGCAGATTGCTCAATGGCGACACAGCTGTTTGGTTGTTGTTGGAGGGATCCGACGCAAAGATGAATGACGCGGTGGAGCACCTTTTGAGCAGCGAATCCAAAAGATTAATGCAAACCCTTGTGCTGCCTGAGCCACGACCTGACGACCCTGAAATCAGCTCTGATTTGCCCTTGAAAATCGCGTTTTCCAACTTTCGAATTTCGCGTTCAAACCCGGCCGAACGTATGCTGATCCGTCAGCTCCTGAGCTGGCATCCTGCCCTCGCCAATGAGAGCCGGCCGATGTTATATCCCGTATTCGGGCGGGGCCGGGTCTTGCCGCCGGCTGTTGGCGACGGCATCAAGCCGGAAGTCATCGAGGCAATGGCCCGCCTGCTGACCGGCCCTTGTTCCTGCCAGATAAAGGAAATGAACGCGGGGTTCGACCTGTTGATGAAGGTCGATTGGGGACAGGCATTCTCAACCAAAAGTGCCAGGGCCGTTGCCGACCCGCCCATGTTATTAGTAGGCCTCTCCCAATTCGCCGCCGGCACGACCAATGGGCCGGCACCGTCTCGCTCGGCTCCAGACTTCGCTTCGGGCGGTCTCCTTCCCGCCTCTGGCACGCATGAACATATGTTCCGCAACCTGGCAGTGCTTGCAGCACTGGCGGTTGTCTTCCTCAGTGTTACCAGCGTTGTCCTGCGGGCAAAAACCGGGCGAGATTTATGAATGACTTCCTTGTTATTTCAGGCGGAGTGGGCTGCGCCCGGAAGGCCGAATGCCGATATTCGGCAACTGGGGCCTTTTTCGACCTTCGGATTTCGGCCTTCCTTCGGCCTTCGGATTTCGGCCCTCGGATTTCCCCCTCCGCGGCATCCCGTTCCACGCGTCGTTAACATGTCCCTCCTTCATTTGGTCCTTCGCGAGATTCGGTACCGCCGGGGGAACTTCGCTCTGGGCGTAGTTGCTGTGGCCATCGCGGTCGGTTTCCTGCTGGGCGAGTTAGCCGTTCTGCGTGAGCACGACGTGCGCACTGAGCAAATCATTGCCGCCAAGGAGGCCCAGACCCATGCCCGGATGGCGGCACTCGAGGATGATTACCGCAAGATCACGCTCGAACTCGGTTTCAACGTGTTGATCCTTCCGCGTGACCAAAATTTGAACGACCTGTTCGCGGAGGATTACGCCAGCCAGACAATGCCGGAAGAATACGTGGAAAAGCTCGCACACTCTCGCGTCGCGACGATTCAACACCTGCTTCCCAGTCTCCAACAAAAGCTCAAATGGCCGGAATTCGAGCGGACCATCATCCTGGATGGCGTTCGCGGCGAGGTTCCCATTGCCAATGCCAGCGCCAAACGCCCGCTCCTGGAGCCAGTCCCTGAAGGTACCTTGGTATTGGGCTGGGAATTGCATCGCTCGCTTAAGCTCGAGGTTGGAGACAAAATCAAGTTGCTCGGACGCCCATTTACGGTCGGCAAACTGCAGCCCGAGCGAGGAACCAAGGACGACATCACTGTTTGGATCAACCTCAGGGAGGCGCAGCAACTGCTTGGTCAACTGGGGCGTATTAATGGAATCCTGGCCTTGGAATGCGTTTGTGCCGCCGACAGCCTGCCAAAGGTGCGTAGCGAGATAGGCGCCGTGTTGCCCGACACGCAGATCATTGAATTCCAATCTCAAACACTGGCGCGTGCCGAAGCGCGTCAGCGAGCCGCCGCCGAGGCACGACAGGCGATTGCTAATGAACTGGAGAATCGCGCCAAACTTCGCCAAACACGCGCCGAGTTCGCCTCCGTGGCGGTGCCATTGGCTACTCTTGTCTCGGCTGCCTGGATCGGTTTTTTGTCGTTTTCCAATGTCCGCGAGCGTCGGGGTGAAGTGGCCATCTTCCGAGCACTTGGGGTTCGTTCGTGGCAGATCATAGCGGTTTTCCTGGGCAGAGCGGTCGTGATGGGTTTGGCTGGCGCAGCCTTGGGTTGCGGAGCTTGCGTGTTGGCCGGAGTTGCCTGGCACGCGAGTGCCGCCCACCAGGCCGCCGCGCCGGTGTCGTTTGGACCCGCCATGCTGCTGCTCATCTTCAGCGCTAGTCCGCTGTTGGCGGTGATGGCAAGCTGGCTGCCGACCTGGTGGGCCGCACAGCGGCCGGTGGCCGAGGCGCTGAGTCAAACATGAAGTCTGTGCTGCAGGTCGACAAACTCACAAAAACGTTCCGCGGCCCCGCCGGTGAAGTCCGGGCATTAACGGACGTCTCATTTATGGTGGCTGCCGGGCAGTTGGTGATCGTGCAAGGGCCAAGTGGTTGCGGAAAAACAACCCTGCTGCTGTCCGTGGGCGGCTTGCTCGAGCCTGACAGCGGCAGAGTTTGCGTTGACGCACAGGAGGTTCATGCCCTCTCCGCCGAAGGCCGGGCCCGGTTACGAGCGGCCAACATCGGATTCGTTTTCCAACAATTTCACTTGGTGCCATACCTGAGCGTGCGGGAAAATATTCTAGCGGCTGCGTTGGGACATGCCTCCGCGGTTGCGAACGATCGGGCAAGTGAACTGATGGATCGATTCGGGCTGCGCGACCGCGCTCGGCACCTGCCCGCCGAATTGAGCACGGGCGAACGCCAGCGAACGGCTTTGGCTCGCGCGCTGCTCAATCGGCCTAAACTCCTTTTGGCGGACGAACCGACCGGCAATCTCGATCAGGAAAACGCCCGCAGGGTGTGGGAATGCGTCCAGAGTTTTGCCGGTGAGGGCGGCGCCGTGTTGGTTGTGACGCATGACCCACCTCCCGCTCAAAACGGCCACCGGGTTTTGCGATTGAATCAAGGAAGGCTGGCATTATGAGGCCCGGGATGGTGATGAGGAGTGGCGCTCAACGATTTTGGCTCGCGCTGGCAGCTTCCGTTGCGCTTGGACTTGCGCTGGGGAGTTTGCTTTGGTGGAACCCGGCCGGCTCAACCAATCCGTCGAGTGAGACCCAGCCGCTGGTGATCTATTGCGCCGCCGGGATCAGGCCTCCCGTCGAAGCGGTTGTCCACGATTACGAACGGCGTTTCAAAGCGCGTATTCAACTCCAATATGGCGGGTCGGGCACGTTGCTGGGCAATCTGCGTGTGGCCAAAATTGGCGACTTGTTCGTCGCGGCCGATGCTCACACCACCGAACTGGCCCGTGAACAAGGTCTCATTGCCGAAACTCTTTCGCTGGCGCAAATTCGACCAGTCATTGCTTTTCGTCGAGGCAATCCCAAACGCATCCATAGCCTGCAGGACTTGCTCCGCGATGATGTCACCCTGGCCCTGGCCAACCCTGACGCGGCCTCGGTCGGCAAAGCCACTCAAACCGCCCTCGAGAAGACCCGGCAATGGGACCAAGTGCGCTCCCATGCGAAGGTTCTCAAACCCACCGTAGGTGACGTGGCTAATGATATAAAGCTCGGTACGGTGGACGCTGGCATCATTTGGGACGCCACCGCCCGCCAATATTCCGAGCTGGAAATGGTGCGGGTGTCGGCGTTTGATAACTCGGCGGAAACAGTCTCCATCAGCGTCCTGAAGAGTACCCAACAGCCAACGGCTGCGTTGCGTTTGGCGCGGTATATGGCCGCGCGCGACCGTGGACTCCAGGAATTTGCGCGCCTGGGTTACGACGCGGTGGAAGGAGATACTTGGGCCGAAACTCCGGAACTAGTGCTTTATAGCGGGGCCATGAATCGGCCGGCGGTCGAGGAAACGGTTCGCCAGTTCGAACAACGCGAGGGCGTTCGCGTGACGCGCATCTATAATGGATGTGGCATCCTCGTGGCCCAAATGAAAGCCGGAGCCAGGCCTGACGCGTATTTGACCTGCGACAAATCCTTTGTTTCGCCGGTCGGTGATTTGTTCCCCGAAACAGCTGTGGAACTATCGGATTCCGCCATCGTTCTGCTGGTGGCCAAAGGCAATCCAAAACAGATCACTTCGCTTCAGGACCTGGCGAAACCTAACCTTCGAATCGGCGTGGCTAACGCCCAGCAAAGCACGCTGGGCGACCTTACAAAAAGACTCTTGCAGCAGGAGAGTATCTTCGACCGAGTCATGGCCAATGTCGTTACGCAGGTTCCCACTGCCGACCTGCTGGTGAACCAGATGCGCGCCGGCGCGCTGGATGCCGCTGTGGTTTATGCTTCGAATACCACCCCGGTACGCCAACAACTGGATGTTGTACAACTACAGATCCCTCAGGCGATCGCCATTCAGACCTTTAGCATCCGCAAAGACTCCGCGTTTAGGAATCTTTCCGCGCGCTTGCTCGCCTCGCTCCGCTCCCAGGAATCACGCCGGCGCTATGAAACGGCCGGCTTCCATTGGCGTGCGAGTGAAGACGAGACCTGCTGCGACGCTCCGTGATGAAATCCGCAGTCCAACCCTCGGACACGCCCTTTTACGTTTGTTTGGCTCTGCTGGGTGGCATTTATGTGCTGCTGATTCTGGCGATGCTGGCGGCCGATGCCGCCTTTACCACACCCGCCCAAGTCTGGCAGGTCTTTCGCTCGAACGAGATTCGTTATGCGGTCAAACTCAGTCTGGTCTCCTGCAGCATTACTACGCTCTTGTCATTGTGGATTGGGGTGCCTTTGGGTTACCTCATCTCCAGAGTTCCCTTTCCAGGGCGAGGGTTCCTGGACGCGCTGCTGGATGTCCCGATCGTTTTGCCCCCGTTAGTGATCGGCCTGAGCCTTCTCATTCTTTTCCAAACGCCGCCTGGCCGCGCGTTGCAGCGCGCGGTGCCGATCACTTACGCCATCCCCAGCGTGATTCTGGCGCAGTTCGCCGTCGCCTGCGCCTTCGCCGTGCGCACGATGCGGGTGACTTTTGATCAGATCAATCCTCGCAGCGAACAAGTCGCCCTGACTCTGGGCTGCAGCCAGTCCCAGGCTTTCTGGCTGATCACCCTTCCGCAAGCCAGGCGCGGCCTGCTGACGGCGGGCACGCTGGCCTGGGCCCGCGCCTTGGGGGAGTTCGGCCCGATCCTCGTCTTCTCGGGCGCGACTCGGATGAAAACCGAGGTATTGTCCACCACGGTCTTTTTGGAATTGAGCATCGGCAACCTCGAAGCGGCTGTCGCCGTTTCACTGATCATGATCGTGGCGGCCTTGGTGGTCCTGGCAGTGGTGCGCCGTTTTGGCTCGGAGCCCGCTTTTCGAAAGGCGCTGCAGCCGTGATTCGCTTGGAAAATGTGGCCATCCGGGCCGGTTCGTTTCGCCTCGCTAACATCGACCTGGAAGTCGCCACCGGCCGTTACGCGGTGCTGATGGGCCGGACCGGCAGTGGCAAAACGACGCTCCTGGAATCCATTTGCGGTCTCAGGAGCGTGACCGGCGGGCGGATTTTCCTGATGGACGAGGACGTGACCGGTTTCAAACCCGCGCGGCGTGGGATTGGTTACGTGCCCCAGGATCCGGCTTTGTTCGACACCATGACCGTGCGCGAACATTTGGCCTTTGCCCCGGCAATCCGTGGCTGGAATCGGGCCGAGCTAACCGAGCGAGTAGCCGAATTGTCCGAGTTGTTGGGCATCCGCCATTTGCTCGACCGCAAGCCCCCTGGCTTGAGCGGCGGGGAGGCCCAGCGCGTCTCACTCGGGCGCGCCCTGGCCGGTCGGCCGCGCATTCTATGCCTGGACGAACCGCTCAGCGCGCTGGATGACGAAACCCGCGCTGAAATGCAGCAATTGTTGCGGTCAGTACGGCAGCAGTCCCCGGTGACAATGCTGCATGTGACTCACCAGGCGGGCGAAGCACGAGCCCTGGCAGACCAGGTGTTGGTTTTGCGGCAGGGGCGAGTGGAACCAGGAACCTGAAACGGTATGGACTTACCCGAGTTATCCGATGCCGAACGCTCCCGATATGAGTGGCAGATATGGGTGGACGGATTTGGCGAAGAGTGCCAGCGCAAATTGAAACGCTCCTCGGTGCTGGTGTCCCGCTGTGGGGGCGTCGGTGGTTTGATAGCTTATCAATTGGCAGCGGCAGGAATCGGCCGCCTGGTGTTAGCCCATGCCGGCCAACTCAAACGCAGCGACCTTAACCGCCAGTTGCTCATGCGCGATAGCTGGATCGGCAAACCGCGAGTTGACTGCGCGGCAGAGCGCCTGCGGGAATTAAACCCGCAAATCATTGTCGAGGCGGTACCGGAGAACATCAGCGACGACAATGCGGAACGCCTGGTTAGCAGCGTCGACATCATCGCCGACGGCGCGCCTCTTTTTGAGGAGCGCTTTGCGATGAATCGTGAGGCCGTGCGCCAGCGCAAACCTCTGGTCGAATGCGCCGTTTTTGAAATGGAAGCGCAAATCACTTCCATTGTGCCGGGCCAAACTCCCTGCCTGGAGTGCCTCTGCCTGGAGAAACCTGCTCATTGGAAACGTCAGTTTCCCGTGATTGGCGCCGTTTCGGGCATGATCGGCTGCCTGGGCGCCATGGAGGTCATTAAACTCCTCACCGGTCTGGGAGAGCCCTTGCTGGGCCGCCTGCTCGTCTGCGATCTGCGTTCGATGTCCTTTCGGAGCTTGAAGATCAAACCCGACCCTCACTGCTCCCTCTGCGGCAATCTGTTTCCCCTCCGCCGAAACAAGTAATAGCGGAACGACCACAGTCCCGAGAAGTCATAGGACCCGTTCTTCCTCCCTATCTTTCTGTCTCCATCTTTCTGCCTCCGTGGTTTCTGCGCAGCCCAGCTTGTGCTCTGCCCATCGCGCCAGTTACGCTTCGTCATGAACTTCACGATCAAGCCAGTCACACCTCCCGAGGTGCCGCATCTGCTCGAATTGATCTGCGAACTGGCACGGTTCGAGCACCTCGAGAATGAAGTGGAAGCGACTGTAGAGTCTTTGAACGAGGCATTCTTCGGTACGCATCCAGCCGCCGGCGGCCTTTTGGCCCGAAGAGACGCGGAACCGGCGGGCTACGCGATCTATTTTTTCACGTTTTCAAGCTTCGTAGGCCGGCGGGGCATCTGGCTGGAAGATGTGTATGTGCGGCCCGAATTCCGGCAACAAGGTTTGGGACGTTCCTTGATCGAAGCCGTAGCACGTGTGGGCGCGCAACAGAATTGCGGCCGGTACGAGTGGACGGCCTTGAACTGGAACAAAAACGCTCTGGATTTCTACCAGCGCCTCGGCGCTCGAGCGCTGGACGAGTGGGTTTTGTTTCGGTTGAATGCCGATGGCCTGAAGCGTTTGGCCAGCTAGCATATCTAAACGCTGTTGCAAAAGTCACCAACATCACAAACCCGAAACCCGAAGGCCGAAATCCGAAAGAAGGCCGAAGCTCGAAACCCGAAAACGGTCACTCCAATTCGGGCTTCGGATTTCGGCATTCTTTCGGCCTTCGGGTTTCGGGTTTCGGGTTTCGACGGCGGCATACTTTTGCAACAGCCTTTAGCTAAGCTAGCGCTTCACGGCAATCGCGCCGCTCCAATCCACCTCGATCTCGGCAGCCCCACTTGGAACAACACCCAGCGTGGTTTTACCACCCGGCCAACGCACCCAGATTTGGTCCGGGGCCTGTGGAGTTGCCAGCACCTGCACCGCACTGTCCTGCGACCAATAACCCGAACCGGCATGGATTTCCCGTGTCGGGCCCTGTTTTGCTCCGAAAAGCAACCTCATCTGCGCGCCGATTCCCGTGGTATTGTTTCCGCGACCCTTGAGTCGGACCCGCAGGCCAGGTTTAGCCTGTTCATTGTGGTAGAGCTTGGTGTCGGTTCCGTTCTGGGTGATGACCAAATCTACTCGCCCGTCTCCGTCGTAGTCGCACAATGCCGCGCCTCGCTGTTCGCCATACACCTTTACCCCCGATTCCTGGCCGGGCACGGGCGCGAGTTTGCCGGAGCCGTCTCCTTGCAACCACAGCCCGCGGCCGGCGTCTAAACGCGTCCCATCAGTGTTGACCGCAAAAAAGTTCTGGCTCAGAAACACATCTTCGTGCCCGTCGCCATCGGCGTCGCCAACGCAGACGGCCCAGGCTGGCGCGAATTGCGCCTCGCGTGGCAACGGTTGAGCCTCGAAACGCGTTCCGCGATTGAAAAAAACGGTGGAAGCGAGCGTCGTGGCGCGCAGTTCCTTGGCCAGGGGCCACTTGCTGCCCAGGAGATTGGTGACGTTGGCCTCCGCGAACGCCAGGTACGACGGAAATTTAGCCAACAAGAACGGCAGGCCTGTGGCCGCGGCTCCCAGGTTTCGACGAGACACGATTCCCAGTTCCGGGTCGTCCTCCGTTTCCAGCAAATCTATGTTTCCCGTGTCAGTCCAGTTGCCGAAAAACACCCGAGCCGGACGGTTCTTGCTGGCGCGATAAGGGCTGTTCAGTCCCCAGTTGCCTGCGATGATTTCCATCCGCCCGTCTCCATCCAGGTCGCCGGTCGTCACGCCGGTCCACCAACCGACTTCGTCCGCCAATCCCAACTCCGCGGTGACTTCGTGAAGCTGGCCCGCGGTGTTTTTGAAGACGCGGATGGGCCCCCATTCGCAGGCCAGGATCAATTCAGGAAAACCATCGCCATCGAGGTCGCTCCACACCGCGCCACTCACCAACCCAGCCTGCTCCAACTGCTTGCTGTTGGCCGCGTCCAACTGCCATTGCTTGCCATCGTAGCGATAAATCCTGGAGGGGACCGCTTCTGGATAGCGCCCGGGCAGGACACGGCCCCCCACAAACAAAGCCAGGTGCCCGTCGCCCGAGATCTCTCCCAGAGCCAGCGCGCCGACACTCGCGCTTTGGCCCGGGAGGCCGGGAGCCGTTTTGGGATCTCCATTCTTCCAGTCGTAACGCAAAACACAGTCCCCGTTGGTTTGCCCATCAGTGTAATTGGACGACCCCACCAGCAACGAACTGGCCCCCGGTTCCGGCGTCCAGCCCAAAACCGTTGTTTGATCACGCACGGCTGGTTCGTTCCAGGCGGCGCCTTGTTGCAGCTGGAAACCGTTGCGCGGGTCGTAGCGGTAAACGGCCAGCCTGCCTCCCTTCCCGCCTGCGATGATGAGATCCTCGCGCCCATCGCCGTCCACGTCGAACCAGGCCACACCCGGTCCCAACTGGCTCAGGCGCCTGGGCAAGAGCGGCTGGCGGGCGAAATCGTCAAATTGCTCTTGCTGATGTTTATGTTGAATCAGCTCGCTGACATCGCGGAACCAGGGCGCCGGGGCGGGCTTGGCCGATTCGGCCGCGGGAACGGCCACCGCGCCTGCCTCGTCAAGTTCGTAGACGTAGTTGGGCTGGCAGTTGGCGACATGACTGTGCGCGCCGCTGCGCCAGGTCACCTCAATGGTCAGGTTGGTCGAAGCGCCCGCCGCAAAGACCCGCATCGAGTCGTCACCCGAAACATAGCGCCCCCCGCACATCATCTCCTGCGATTGGGTCACCGGCCCGCCGAGGACTTTAATTTTGGCGCCAATGCCGCGGGTGTTGGGGGATTTGCCCTTGAGCCGCACGGCGATTCGCGGCGCGGCCGTATCGTTCCGGTAAACCAGCGGCGGGCCGTTAAGGCAATTCACCACGACATCCAGATCTCCATCGTTGTCGAGGTCGCCCAAAGCGGTTCCATTGGCGATCTGTTTTGAATCGAAGCCCCAAGCCTGCCCCGTCTCTTTGAAGGTAAGGTCGTGCTGGTTGCGAAAAGCCAGATTCGGCGTGTTGAGCTGTGGAAAAAGCAGCATGGTCCGCCGCGACGCGTCCAAGGAAAGACTTCCCATTTTTTTAATGCGTTCCTTGGTGTCGACATCGTCGACATCATACGAAAAGCCGTTGCTGATGAGCACATCTTCCCAACCATCTAAATCGACATCCAGGAAGATGCAGCTCCAGGTCCATTCGGAACCGGCCAACCCGGCGTAGTTGGCAATCTCGGCATAAGTCCCGTCGCCCCGGTTGAGGAAGAGCGTGTTGCGGCGCATTTGGAATTGGGTGTCCAAATCTCCCGGAAGCGAGGGCTGGGGGGGCATGTTGCTCATTTGAGTCAGGGCCAATCGGTGATCGCGGCTTAACATGTCAGCCACAAGGAAATCGTCATACCCATCCCGATCCAAGTCGGCGAAGTCGCAGTTCATGGAGAAGAAACTCGTCGAGCGCCAGGCTAAATGCGGCAGGGCCCGGAAATGGCCGTGACCATCGTTGATCCAACAGCGGTCCGGGGTGAACGCGTCATTGCAGACATAGATGTCCGGGTACCCATCGCCGTTCAGGTCCCGGAAGGCAACAGTCAAACCCTGGTCCCGCGGTATCTCCGTCAGGCGCTTGCCATTTTCGTCCAGGAAGGTCCCATCCGTCCAGGTCTGGGGCGTAAACTTTCCCTTGCCATCGTTCAAATACAGCACATGGGGTTCACCCAGTTCGAACATCATGTCGCCCACGAATTTGATGCGCTGAGAGTAGCGTCCGCGAACGGTAGGCTTGCCGTTGACATACGCAAACGAAAGCTGGCCCCCTGAGCGAATGATTGAATTGACCCCGTAGTTGGCGACATACAGATCGAGAGTCCCGTTGCCATCGATATCCGCCAATGCCATCGACGTGCTGCCCAGTTTGGACTCCAGCCCTGCCGATACCGTCACATTCGTAAAGTGACCGTTGCCCTCATTCAGAAACAGAGCATTCGGGCCTCCCATGGAAGTGACCAACAAATCCAGCCTCCCATCACCGTTCACATCCGCGAACACCGCGCCCGTGCATGTCTGTTTGGGACATGCCACACCGGCTTCCTCGGTAACGTCTTTGAATCTCCAATTCCCCAGGTTTTTATACAGCTTGTTGTGGCCTCCGAGATCGCAGAGGTAAATGTCACAAAGCCCATCACCGTCGTAATCGCCCAGGGCCACGCCGGAGCCGTTCATCAAGTTCAAGTTCGTCATCGCCCGCTCGGCCGGCAGCGAGTTCGTAAAAGTGATCCCGGTGACGGTCGACGACATCAAAGTGAATCCGATCTTGCCGGTAGCGGGAACCGGCAGCCTGGCCATGCTGAAGCCGTCTGCTTGCTGCCATTCCAACCTTTCTGCCAGCGCCCCCCAGACCCAGGCTAGTATTGGAACCGCGCCAAGAATGAACCCAATCCGACGCCGGGTTGAGAAACGTTTGAAAACCATCCGCGCGCGCGCTTTTGAACCTGGAGACTGTCCCTGGAATCGATCCGTTAACTCTGCGGGCGCTTGCACTTAGGTGTTCACGGATTTTAGAAAGCCCCGATCCAGTCGCAAGCCAAATGTCGGGCCGTTCGGCCCTGAAATCCGAAATCCGAAGGCCGAAGGCCGAAAGAAATCCGAAGCCCGAGGCCCGAATACTCGAACGTTTCCTGTTATCCCCATCTGTGGTCGCCTGATCTGCGGGGATTGATTCGGGTTTCGGTCTTCGGCCTTCTTTCGGCCTTCGGGTTTCGGCCTTCGGATTTGCCGCCGACAAGCGCGAGCGTGTCTTGACAAATTGTCCGGCTCCCTGCAAAACCCTCCCTGCAAGGAATGAACTCGTTACTGCACTCGGTTAAGGATTTCGTAAATGCCGGCTTGTCTTTTGTTTACCCGGAGGTATGCCAGATCTGCGGTGAAGCGCGGGCGGCGCCGGAAGAGTCATTTTTGTGCGCGGATTGCCGGGCTTCGGCGCGCTTCATTCAACCGCCGTTTTGCGAGCGTTGTGGATTGCCTTTTGAAGGAGCTATTACCAACTCCTTCGAGTGCTCGAACTGCCGCGGGCGCGAGTGGTTCTTTTCGCAGGCCCGCTCGGCGATCGTGGCTCGGGATCAAATGCTCGAAGTCATTCACCGTTATAAATATCAGCGCGCGCTTTGGTTTGAGCCTTTTCTTGCCGGTCTGCTCATTCGGCGTGCCCTGCCGGAACTGGGCAAAAGCAAATGGACCCGGATCGTGCCTGTCCCTTTGCATCCGACCAAGCAACGCGAACGAGAATTCAACCAGGCTGAGCGTTTGGGGCGGCGACTCAGCGCGGCCACGGGTATTCCGCTGGATGCAGGTCTGCTCCGCCGTAGGGTTGCGACTCGCACCCAGACCTTGCTCAGCCGTGAAGAGAGATTGACCAACGTGCGCAACGCCTTTGTGGCTCGAACTGGCGCGCGATTGCACCGCGAACGAATCGTGCTGGTGGACGACGTGTTCACCACGGGGGCGACCACCAGCGCCTGCGCCAAGGTTTTGAAAGCCGCCGGGGCAGGGGAGGTCTGCGTCTGGACGGTGGGCCGGGGTGTTTAACTATTTTGTAGTTAACCGGGGCTTGTTCAGGCAACCCGGAAAGCTTAGACTCTTGAACCATATGGCAACAACCTTGTTTACGAAGAAAATGCTCGGGCTGGAAACGGCTGAGCCGGCAGTGACTCCGCCTCCAGTAAACAGCGGTACGACTTTCGTCAAAAAACCAAAGCTCGCCTCCGCCAAATCTAAAAAGCGCGAAATCCCCGAAGGTTTGTGGACTAAGTGTCCCAAGTGCAGCACCATGGTTTTCGACAAGGAATTGGATGAAAACCTTAAGGTGTGCACCCATTGTCAGCATCATTTTCCGATCGGTTCCCGGGAACGCATCCATTCGCTGGTCGAAACCTGCACTTTCGAGGAAATGGATGCCGACATGACCAGCGTCGACGTCCTGCACTTTACCGGCGTGGCTTCCTATATTTCCAAGCTCCAGAAATACCAGCAGGAGACCGGGCTCAAGGATGCCGTGATTACCGGTCTGTGCAAGATCGGCGAACAGCGCGCGGCCCTCGGGGTGATGGACTTTAAGTTTCTGGGCGGTTCCATGGGTTCAGTCGTCGGAGAAAAGTTGACTCGCCTGGTCGAACGCGCCACCGAAAAGCGCTTGCCGGTCATCATCTTCTCCACCAGCGGCGGCGCGCGCATGTACGAAGGAATGTTCAGCCTCATGCAAATGGGCAAGACCTGTGCTGCCCTGGCGTACCATGCCCGCGCGCGTTTGCCCTATATCAGCGTCCTGACTGATCCGACCATGGCCGGCGTGATGGCCAGCTACGCCAGCGTCGGAGACCTCATCCTGGCTGAACCCGGGTCCATGATCGGCTTCGCCGGACCTCGCGTCATTAAGGATACCACCCAGGCTGAATTGCCCCACGGTTTCCAGACTGCCGAGTTCCTACTTGAGCATGGGCTCATCGACGCGATCATCTCCCGCAAAGAAATGAAGGCGCGCTTGATCGAGTATCTCACTTACCTGACCCCCGGGCAAAGGGCGACTTAGCGCGGGTTTGAGACACTCCGGATGCGGCTGCATCGTCTTCCTCATTCTCGTCCTCTTCCTCTGTTTGGGGAATTTCGAGTAAAGAGGACGAGGATGAAAACAATGCGGTGGCAGAACACCCCATAGAGAAACTTCCTCGCCGGCTTTTGATTTAGTGGGAAAGGATCGGTCGAAGTGTAGGCAGGTTGTTTTCGAGCTAGCCGTCAAATCAAGGAGTTGTTATGCGAACGTTCGTTTTTCTACTCACCGGTTTCATTGTTGTTCAAAGCTTCGGTCAGGTCGCCCTGACACCGGCAACGCCGGCGATCAGTCCGCCTTCGCCTGCACTTGTTCCGGGTTCGCCGGCGTTGACGTCGCCCGCAAGCAACACGGGCCTCGCGACGACCAATGCGACGCTGGCAGCGTTATCCGACTCCCTCGCGGTTTTGCAAACCAATATTCAGCAGGCCCTTCCCATCCTGATTAACTTCAATGACAATTTCGATTTTGTGAGCCTTTCCGGAACTGGCACCGTCAGCACAACTGCAAATCCGTCGGACAACTTCGCAGTCAATGCCGGCGTGAATTTCGCCACCAATCTGGCCGTAAACTCGGCTGTGCCAACGGGTCTTTCTCTCTTCAATACTCGAGCCAACGCGATGGCCCAGGTGCGCCCTGCTACCTCGCAGGGCGTCGCCACTATGCCGGTCACGCGCGATGTCCTCCGCGCCCTATTGGTGTTGCAAAGCGATATGCAGCGAATGCTTCCTCTGCTCAATGCCTTGAACGGAGGCAGTACGAACCTGCCAGGCGGATTTCCCGCGCTCTTCGGCGGTCCGGCCACGAGTCCATAGCGCCAAGGTGGAGTAATTGAACAGGAGAAAACTGAGAGAACAGGGCAAGGGTACGGAGGCACGGCCGAACAGCGGAGCCCCCTAAACTAAGGGCTCGGAGAAGCTGTTCGCTGCCGAAGCCAGAACCAATCGACGTCCAGCCCGCTACTGCCCCAGTGACCCCCGATCACGCCGTAGACGTAGGGGCAGTTACGCAGACCCGCTCCCGGACTCCCAGGCCAGAGCCAGTTGTGGTTTTCGCCATGGCCATCGGCAAAGGTAAAGCAGTTGCCTTTGCCGCCATGATAATTGGCCGGGATATCCGGGTAATCCGGCGAATTGCAGTTCATCTGCAAATAACCGTCGTTGAGGCTATGCATATTCTCGTCGCAGAAGATCCAGGCCAGGGCAGGCGTGGGATCATTCAAATCGCTCACCTTTTTATAATTGCGCCAGCCTGGATTATAGCTGTCGCCATCGGGTGCGGGTACAGCGCCCAGCATTTGACCGTTCATGGACACGCTGCGAATTCGGGGGCCATTATCGGAGGGTATTATGTCGAAGGGGCACTTGTAGACCTTGAGCTGCTTTGCCACATAGGGTGCCAGGCAGTTCGTATCGTAATTGTCAATGTTGGTGTTCGCGTTGCCGGACAACCAATTCTCTGATTTATCACACCAGCCAAGACCGTAGCCGGCGGGCGCATTGGGAACGAGATAGTCGTTCGATTCGCCGGAATACATCGCGCAGGCAATCTGTAACTGCCGTTTGTTGCTCAGGCATTGAGTTGTCTTGGCCTTTATTTTGGCCGTGCTCAAGGCGGGCAGCAACATCGAGGCCAAAATGGCGATAATGGCAATAACTACCAGCAATTCGATCAAGGTGAAAGCACGACCGGCCTTAGCGTAAGAACAGAAGCAGGAACTGGCCCCGTTTGAGCACACATTCCCATCTTTAATTGGTCTCATTAAATAAGCTGGCGAGTTAAACTAGCATCGCACGCCCGCAGGGGCAAGGGCGAGAGGCCGTTGGGCCGTTGATAGCTTAGAGGAATAATCCCTTCGCGTGATTCGGGCTGATTTAGGTATTCCTTCGGGCTTGGGCCATTGAGTTTAGGCGACTGCTGCGCGAAGTGCGATTCTCCCTCTCCTCCAAAGGAGGAGAGGGAGTCCGCGTTTCGCGCAGCAGTCGCCTAAACTCAATGGCAGTGCGGTACACCATGCCTCCCTGAGTCGCATTCCTCAGTTCGCGTGCAACAGCCGGTAGAACCTGTCGCCGCCGGTCACAGGCACGGCAACTTGAAAAGCTGCCGGCGAGCCGCTGAAGGAGGCGGGGAAGTTGGTGTAAGGCCCGGTCACGACGGGCGAGCTTTGCAGGATGAACGCATTGGTGGTGTCGAAGCTGTTGGGGCTGGTGAACTTCAACAACAGGTTGGCGCCCGAGAGCCCGGCAGTGGTGAAGGTGGGCGCCGGCACCGATATGGTAAGGACGCCGGCGCTGCTCAGTGTGCCCCCGGAACTGTTGGTCACGCCCACCGTGTAACTGGCGGCGTCAGCCCGGGTGATGGCCGCCACGGTCAGGACATTGCTCGAAGCGCCGGAGATATTGCCGCCGTCCGCCAGATTGGTTGCGTTGCGCTGCCATCGATAGGTGAATGGCGCACTGCCCGAAGCCGACACGCTAAACTGAGCCGTCGAGCCCCAGAGGTTGGTTTGCGCCGCGGGCGTGACCACGACGCCGGTTGGACCGGATGAAGGGACGGTCAAAGTGGCCGCTTCGGGGATCACAAAGCCCGCCGCGTTGGTGACGGCGGACCAATAGAAGCCGGCATCGGCGGCGACGATGTTGGTGATCCAAAGGCTGTTGGCGGTGGCGCCACCGTAATGGGTGCTGGCCGCAAGCTTGGTGGCAGTGGTCAAATTGCTGACCGTGTTAAAGTACCACTGGACGGCCGTTGCGGGCGAAGGACCGGCGATCACAGCCAGTATGTTGCTGGTGACACCGGCACTATAGGTGGCATTGGTCGGGCCAAGAACAACGGTCACGGCGGTAACCGTGGAGGTTACCGATCCTGCCTGGTCGCTAAACACCGACAGGTAGTTCGTCCCAGCGGACGCGTTGTTAAAACTGAGTGTCAGGCTATCGGTCATGCTGGTCGCGTTGACTGAGTTGGTGTGCAAGGGCGCCGTGGGGGAGCCGGTGACCACGCCGCCGATGATGCCGCTGCCTGTGTACCAGATGTTGGTGATTGGCGCTGTGGCAAACGCAGCCGCGTCGGTCAAGGTCAGGCTCGAGAACTGGGCGACGAGCAGATTGTTGGCCAGGCTGTTGGTCAGGCCGGGCTGAGCCAGGATGTAGGGAGAGAGCTCAACCACGCGCACATTGGAGAAATAGACGAACGCGGTGTTATCGCTCTCATCCTGGTTGGGGTCGTCATAGCCAAGCATAATGGTACCGTTGGTATAAGAGGTCGCCAATGACCCGTTAACCAGGGAGAAGGAGCTGAGAACTTGCGAGCGATTAATAAATAGGTTGACGTTGGTTTGGCTGGTGATTTCCACGCTCACATCGACCCATTTATCGACCGGCTCGCCGCCGCCGGGGTTGCCCACCGTGGGCGTCACGACGTTCATGGCGTCGAAGGGCGGATGCTTGAAGACACCGTTTTGCGAGGCAGAATTATTGCTTACTAGATCGTTGAGCGCTCCAGGGTTGGCGTTGTTGGGCACAGGCCCCGGGCGCAGCGCGTCGAAATCGGCGGGAGTGATTGCCCCGGCGGCGGCATCGATGCAAAACCAGACACCATCAGAATTGGTCGGCATCATGCCTCCCGCGGCCTGGCTGGCTGAATCGGTACGCCAGTTGCAATTCGTGCCATAATGGTTGACACCAAACAGGGCAAATTCCCTGGCTGGCGAGCCGATGCCGGGGTTGTGCTGGGCCAAATCATAGAGCGAGAGATACATGTTGAAACGCAACGCGTAGTTCCCAACAAAGGTCTTGCCCTTGGGATAGACATTAACGCCCGCAGCCGAAACGGTGTTGTTCTTGTTGACCGTCATCTTTAAGGCATTGGTCCAACCGTTGGCCTCCATGGCCGCGGAGGGCGTGATCCCATCGCTCGCAATCGGATACCCAAACTTCGTCAGGAAATCATTGGTCCCGCCGCCGGGGATGGTTGTGGCGTCATTGACGTAGTTGGGAACGACTGCCGGAAGGTTGCCCGGACCGAAGTTGGTGCCGGCAAACGTTAGCGTCCAGTTGACGCTATCGGACGCATTGGTCAGGGCATCGGACCACAGAACGACCTCCGGCCCGACCGCGTTATCAATTTCGGTCAGAGTGACTGGAGAGCTACTCACCGTGTATTGGAGGCCTTCGGAACTGGTGTTGGTGACCCCGGTCAGGGCATTGGTCAGACTGATGACCACCGTCAGGTTGGTTGGCGGAAGGCTCAGATTCGAATGGGGGACGGGGTTTCCGACGACGCAAGTCAAGACCGTGTCGCCCGGGTTGAACACAATGGCTGCCGGGCCAGACACCGGCGGCGCGATGACCCCATTGCCGGCGGGATCGATTCTCTGGGCTCCTGCGGTAAAGTCGATGCCCGGCAGCGCACTGCCCAGGTAGGTCACGTTGGTCACGGTAAAAGATCGCGGCGCGATGTTCCCTAGAATGTTGCCGGGACCATTGGTATCTCCCAATCGAGTGATAATAAACGTGGCATAGTCATTAGTCACGCCGCGGTACAGGGTGTTGCCCGTGGGGGCGGCAGTAATCGACAACGTCTGGGGACCGGTGTTTTGGATATAAACCGTATCCTTGATGGGCGAGGCCGCCAGATAGCTGGCGCCCCCGCGCAGCTGCAGAACAACCGTCATCGTATTGGTGGCGACGGGAAGCGCCGTCGGAGTGATTTTGACGTCCACTGCCCAATTACCGGCGCCCGGGTAAGTGCCTGCCGGAAAAGTGACGCTATTCGTGCCAATGACGACGCCATTGGGTGTATCGTTGGTGTCAATTAGGTAATGGTTGGTGTAGGAGGCGGTGCCAGAGCGGGTAAAGTTGATCGTTAACGGGGCGGACAGAGTGTTTGTGTTCAGGGTGATGGTGAAAACCCCGGGCATCGGGGTGCCGTAGTTTTGCGAGGCCTGCGGAGTGGTGGCGGCCACCGAGGCAGTGAGCGAGGGCATGGCGATTGAAAAACTGCCATTCGTGCCGGTGAAGTCATTGCTGGTCACGCAGGTCGTGGAGATTCCCAGGGAATAAATGCGGAACAATCCTTGTCCTGAACTGACCACGTACAGGTTGTCCGCCGCGTCCCAACTCATGCCGCGAGAGTTGCCGGTGGTGGGGGTGTTCGGTACGCCGAACAAACTGGAATCATCGGGTATGCCGTTAGTCAGGTAGGCCAGGGTAATGCCGTTGTTGACGTCGACCGAGGCCAGAAAGCGCCCATCACGCGAGACGCGTACTCCCGCGTAGGTGCCGCCCGCTGTCCCGGCGCCGCTGTTCTCACCGCGCCATGGGTCGCTCGCCCCGCCGGTATCGTGCCACGAAGTCCACAGCACTGTCGCTCCGGTCGGATCGAGAATCTGAATGTTAGGGTTGGACAAATTAGCGCGTCCGATCGCGCCAATGATCTTGCCGTCTTTTCCAAGCTCAATCTCCGTTCGCAGTTCCGGAATTCCATCCAGCCCGACCGTGTAGGAATAATTTGGCTGGTTCGTCCAGGGCAGCGGCCCAGCGCCGATATCATAACGGAAGAGGCAATTGTAGGAACCGACGGATGTCCCTGGTCCCAGGGTCGTGCCGGCCGGCGTGGCCATGCCGGGGTCAGCGGTCCACAGCACCAGATTGCTTGCCGCCAGCGAACCGGTCAGGAGTGGAGTGCCAAAGATATTACCATGAATCCCCGCTGCGGCGGCGGCCGTCTGGCCGATTATCCCCAAGACCAGGTTGGAATTGCTCAAATCGGGCTGGAATTGCCAAAGCGCCGCGGATGCAGCCGAGAAATCGTCCACCAAAAGCGTGTTATCTGGAGCCACGCGCATCCGCCAGGGGCCGCTGCTGCCGGAGGCGGAAAAGGTGCTGGTGGCGGCCGCGTTTGTGCCCTGGCCGATGGCGTCGGTCTGATCGGCGTTGAACGCATAGAGCCCCTGGCCTTTATAGGTCGTTCCAACCGTTCCACCGGCCCCGGCGCTGCCGACATAGATCCGGCCAAACAAATTGCCAATAAGCGGGTTTTGGTTCACCGCGACTCCACGGGGCGTGTTCCAGACCGAGTTGGTATACGCATCAGAGCTGATCAGCGTCGGCGTGCCATCGCCCAGCTTGGTGACGTAAATGGCAAAGCTCGTGTTAGTCCCCAGCGAGAATGATTGTGAACCTGCCCCTAGCAGTCCCAACATATTGGTGGAGTTGTTCTCGAAGACGACATACACGGTGCCGCCACCTTCGTTCAGAATAAATTTAATCGTGCCGTTGCTGTTGGTAATTCCGGAGGCGTAGGGATGCGCTGTGGCCACCTGGGCGGCCAAAGCCAGCGCCGCCGTGCCCAAAGCCCACCGGGACCGGCCTGGGGTCAATCGAAAGGGAAGGCTGAAATTCATAAGTGTGTTTTATATCTAATTCATATCTACTAATGGCGTGGGGCAGCAAAAAGCCTGTGCTTCAAATCAAACAGTAATGCTTCGACTATAGGCCCGGGCTCCCGGGTTACAACCACAAAATGAGCGGCGGGCGCGCGGTTTTCTAGACGAGGAAGAGTAGGAGGATGAGGCTCTCAACCGTCGAGAGAATCAGTCCTATAATCTTTGCATTCTGTTGGCTTCATGGCGCGGTTTGGGACTCGAGCAAATGTTTGCGGGGGGTCTGCGCTCCGCTGCATGAAATGGTGACCTTATCGCGGGTCAGCCTGCATGTGCTGGTTATACGGCGCCTTGACGAATTATCCCGCCTTGAGGCGCCCCTTCATGTCACAGTATGCAGTTTCGATTAGCTTCATATGCGCCGTGGCATTGACGTCACGTTCGGGCCTGAGTTTCACATGGCGCATGATTTGCCAGTCCCTTCCAACAAGCCCTCGGGATCGGCAATCTCGGCACCGCGAAAGAATCCGACATTGACGTGAGCTTTGAACGCATTGACATAGCCGAATGCCGCATCAGCTACACACGCAGTCGGATGGCCATCATGCATAAAAAGCAACCCAGACGGCAAAGTCAGCGCAGAAATCCTCAAAATGGTGAACACTCTCAGCCTCTTGGTGCTAAATACTTGTTTGGCACATTTCGAACTCGCAGTTCGGTCCCGTGCCGTTTCTGATGCAAGTAGCTGAGATTGCTGTAAGCGTCCTTTTCAGGGCGATGAAACTGCACGGTTCATGAGAGGAACTTGCAGCGTCGACTGCAATTTCTATGATTCTGTCCCGCCATGATTCTGTCATTCGGTTGATCATACCGACTTTCTGGATCCTTGCAGGGCTTGGATGATTTTCTCGGCATCGTAAACACAACCTGCCCAGGTGCCGCCTCCAGCCAATTGCAACGCGGCCCAAAGTCGGGTGTCTTCCGGTAACGCCGGATTGGCAGCGAGATCCGTTCGGGAAGGGCGCCGCGCAAGCCGTTCGGCGCCTTCGGCCGGGCTGAATCGTTGCGCGCCTTCTCCGACAAGGTCGATCGTTCCCTGGTTCCGTTTCAAATCGATCTCAATTCGAATGACGTCTCCCTCGAGGACTTTTCCTATGGGGCCCCCAGCCAGTCCTTCGGGTCCGATATGGCCGACGCAGGCCCCGGTGGATACTCCCGAAAAACGCGCATCGGTCAGCAGCGCCACTTGCTTGCCGAAGGGTAGATGTTTCAGCGCCCCGGTGACCTGGTAGGTTTCTTCCATCCCGGTGCCCAGCGGACCGACGCCCGTTAGCACCATGACATCGCCGGCTTTAACCTTGCCTTGCTTGATCGCGGCGATGGCGTCGCTTTCATTCACAAACACGCGTGCGGGGCCTTCCTGGCGATAAAACCCGTCGGCGCCCACCACGGCCGGATCAATTGCGGTTGCTTTCACAATCGACCCTTCGGGTGCCAGGTTGCCGCGCGGGAATGCCAAGGTGCTGGTCAAGCCGCGTTCGCGCGCCTCCGCCGGGGCCAGAATCACTTCCCCGGCCGACACGCCATCCTGCGACTGCAAAATTTGTTGGAACCGCCGGCGTCGTTCTGATTTTTCCCACCAGTCCAGATTCTCTTTCAGGGTGCCGCCGGTCACCGTGAGCACGTCTTCCTGCAGCAGACCCAGACGGCGCAGATGCAACATGACTTCAGGGACTCCGCCGGCCAGGAACACGCGCACCGTGGGATGGTGGACCGGTCCATTGGGTAACACGCTGACCAGGCGCGGCACTTTTCGATTGACCTCGATCCAATCTTCCACGGTGGGCGGTTTCAGTCCCGCGGCATGCGCGATGGCGGGAATGTGGAGGAGCAGATTGGTCGAGCCGCCGAACGCCGCATGAACGGTCATCGCATTCCGGATGCTCTCCGGGGTCAGAATGTGGCGCATGGCCAGTTTCCGGGATTCCAGATGGTGCAGGGCCTGCGCGGAGCTCCGCGCCAGGTCCAGCCAAACTGGTTGCCCGGAAGGCGCCAGCGCCGAGTGCGTCAAGGAGATGCCTAATGCCTCGCCGACCACTTGCGCCGTGGCCGCCGTGCCCAGAAATTGGCAGCCCCCGCCGGGCGTGGCGCAAGCTCGGCAGCCTGCTTCAGCGGCTTCTGACAACGAAATCAGACCGTGGGCATACCGGGTTCCAATGGTTTGGACCATCCCGGCATCTTCACCGGTCGTGGGCGGCAAAGTGACTCCGCCGGGCACGACCACCGACGGGAGTTCGCGCAAGCCCGCGACGGCCATCATCATCGCCGGCAACCCTTTGTCACAAGTTGCAATGCCGAGCACTCCGGCCCGCAGCGGCAGCGAACGCGCCAGTCGGCGAAAAACAATCGCCGCGTCGTTGCGGTAAGGCAGACTGTCGAACATCCCCGCCGTTCCCTGTGTTCGGCCGTCGCATGGATCCGAGCAGAACCCGGCAAAGGGAATGACTCCCAGTTTTCGAAACTCTTCGGCCGCGGCTTGAACCAATAAACCAATCTCCCAATGACCCGTATGATACCCCAGCGCAATCGGCCGGCCATCGGCCGCGCGCACGCCGCCTTGAGTGCTGAGTATAAGAAACTGCTTTTGGCCGGCCTGGGCCGGGTCCCAACCCATCCCTGCGTTCTGCGATAGTCCGAATAAATCCCCGCTGGGACTCTTGAGCAACTGTTCCTCGGTGAGCGGCAATTGTCCCGTCGGACCCGGGGCATGCGTCTTAACCTGGTAAATCTCCTCCCCCGAGCCGAACAGATCCTGTATGCCAGTCATTGGTCCATTCAACCAATGATCTAGCGCCAGAGCAACGCTGGTTCACGCAACGCCCCGGTCACGGGCACCCCAACGCCATTTCCCAGGGCTCTGCCATTGAGTTTGGGTGACTGCTGCGCGGACGCGGGTCTCCCTCTCCTCCTTTGGAGGAGAGGGCTGGGGAGAGGAGGCCTTTACCTTGCCTTCACGCTAAGCCGCTCGTATTGTGCCGCTGTTGAATCCTACGACCAACGTGCGCCGTCTTCGACGTGACCAAACAAGGGAAGAAAAACAGCTTTGGCGCGCTTTGCGGGCCGGCCGATTTGCCGGATTCAAATTTCGCCGCCAACATCCGATTGGCCAGTACGCCCTTGATTTTTTTTGCCCTTTGGCCCGGCTCTCGATCGAATTGGACGGGTTTTCACACGGTTTACCTCAGCAGATAGCTCATGACATCGCGCGGGAGAAGTTTCTTGAGGAGCGAGGCATTGAGGAACTGCGGTTCTGGAACAGGCAGTGGCATCAGAACCGGGAAGGAGTGTTAGTGGAAATTTGGCACGCCCTTCAGCGCAGGACTGGCTGCACACAAGTCATGCGCAAACTGGAAAACCAGACCTACTTGCCCCCGCCTGTGGACCAACTCGGAAAGAAGCCGGCCCGAAAACCACCGTGGGAGAACAAGTACACTCACGGGCGAGGCATGTAAAGGGCCTCCTCTCCCCAGCCCTCTCCTCCAAAGGAGGAGAGGGACATCTCGTTTCGCGCAGCAGTCGCCTAAACCCAATAGCAGCAGGGCTCCGCCCTGGGCTGGTATGAAGGACGCCGTTGGCGTCCGGGGTTTAACAATTCGTTCACGTGAGGTGCAAACCGCGGATGACGCGGATCACACGGATTACTTTTTCTATCCGTGAAATCCGCGTCATCCGCGGTTCAAAATAGGGGCGCTAAATTGCTTCGCAAGCGCGTTGCGGTTGCCAATCTCGCCGCCCCGGTTGCGGCGTTTTCTTGCTTCGATTCTGGCCGGCAGGCAATCTGTCCCTGGCGGGCAACCTGCTCACCCTGGCGGGCGACGCGAATTTCGGATATGGCGAAATACTGTTGGATGTTGACAGCCATCTGGCTTTGGCTTGGGGCTGGCTGTTTGCAGCTGCAGGCCGATCCGAGCGTCCCGTTTACCATCGCTCAGTGGACCTCGGATACCATCTCTCCCCAAAACGCCGTCCTCACGGCCGTTATCACTATTACCCAGACACGGGACGGTTACCTTTGGCTGGGCACGCCGGACGGTTTGTTGCGCTTTGACGGGGCGCGCTTCACAAGCTTCAACGAAGCCAATACGCCGGGGCTCAAAAGCGGCGGTGTCGTTAAACTATTCGAAGACAGCCGAACCAATCTCTGGATTGGCACCGAAAACGGGGACGTGCTGCTGGTAAATGAGGGAAAGGTGCAACCCATCCAGGTGGGACGAGGCACACGGGAAGGACGATTAATGGCCATCTGCGAGGATCGAATGGGTGCAGTCTGGCTCTACACGGCCGACGGGAACCTCGCGCAATATCGCGCTGGGAAAATTGAGTCCTGGCAGGTGTTGCCTAACTTTCACGGCCATCGCCTCATGGTGGAGGATGCCTCGGGAACTATCTGGGTTGGAACCGATTATTTCCTCTATCGAATAACCTCTAACGCTCGCCAGAACGGCGGTGATGTTCCCGCCATCGCTTACTCTAAAACCCAGGTCCTCAAACTGGATTACCTGCTGGCCAGCCGGCGCAGTGGTTACTGGCGGCTCACCAACGGACGGATTCAAAAATGGGAGGGCGATCAGCTCCAGCCCGGGTACGATTGGAGCTATCCTTGGGCGGAAACTTTAACCCCGGTGCGCGCCGCCTGCGAGGATCAGGACGGCAATCTGGTCGTGGGCACCGGCGGCGAAGGCGTTTTCTGGTTCGACTCCCAAGGCAAATCCACTCACCTCACTGAAACCAACGGGTTGTCCAGCACGAATATCCTGTCGCTGTGCATGGATCGCCAGGGAGACCTGTGGGTCGGGACGGACGGTCGAGGATTGGACCGCGTCAGGCGGAAGGTCTTCAAAGTCCTGGAAGAGTCCCGAGGGTCAACGGTTCAATCGGTGTGTAATGACGGTCAGGATGGACTATGGATCGGATATTACGGAGAGCGCATTGATCATTGGTCGGCCGGAAAGCTCGAGCGCTTTGGCCAGGACCAAGGGCTGAGGAACCTCGGTGTGAAGTCCGTCTTTGTCGACTCCGATCGCAATCTCTGGGTGGGCACTCAACTGGGCGGCCTGCTGCAACTGCAAGACCGCCGGTTCGTTCAACCCCATGGCTCCGAAACAATCGGGCCGCGCTACGGCGTCCCGGAGATCTCCGCGCTCTACCAGGATCGCAGCAATCGTTTATGGGCCGGGACGCAAGCAGGGTTGGCCACGCTGAACGATAACTCGTGGTCCTTCGTCACCAATGGAGTAGCGGGACAAGTCGTGCGCGCCATCCTCCAGGATCGTTCAGGAAATCTTTGGGTGGGGACCCAGGGCGCCGGGCTAAAAAGAATTCGTGACGGAAAAGTTACCGCGTACGGCATGGCCGACGGGTTGCCCAGCGAGAACGTTTCCTGCCTTTATGAAGATAACTCTGGTACCCTTTGGGCCGGCACAACGGTTGGGTTGGCGCGCTTTGCGGGCACCAATTGGATTTCCTACGACGGCCATTTCATTGGCGCCTCAGGCAACATTGGTTACCTGATCGACGACGCGCAGGGGTATCTCTGGATGGGTTCCAGCGTCGGGCTGCTGCGCGCCCGTGGCACCGACCTGGATGCCTTTGCCTTGGGAAAAACTAATTCTGTTCCGGTTCGCTCCTTTGGCCAGGCCGATGGCCTGCCCACGCGCGTCTGTTCGCAAGGTTCGCAGCCGGCCGCCTGTCGCACCGGCGACGGCAAACTGTGGTTCCCAACCATCAGTGGCCTGGTTTCGGTAGATCCCAAGGCGCTCCTTCCCAATACCAATGCGCCGCCGGTGATCATCGAATCGGTTTGGGTCGACGGACATCCCCAAGGACCTGACACTCTGCGGGCGCCCGCCCCGGCGGCACTCGTGATTCCCGCCGCGAAGGAGAGTCTGGAGATCCATTTCACCAGCATCAATCTGCCTGCGCCCGATTTGGGCCTGTTCAAATACCGCTTGACCGGTCACGAAAAAGACTGGACCACCGCCGAGCCGCAACGCCGGTTTGCCCGGTACAGCAAGCTGCCGCACGGCCATTACACCTTCGAAGTCAAAGCGTGCAACGAAGACGGCGTGTGGAGCGAAGCGGCCGCTACACTCGCGGTGACTGTTCTGCCGCCTTTTTGGCAAACCTGGTGGTTTATCACCGCCACTTCGCTGTGCCTCCTGGGCGCCGTGGTGGGTTCAGTCCATTACGTCTCGACCCAGAAACTCCAGCGTGAACTGGCTGCGCTGCGCCAGCATGAGCTGTTGGAAAAGGAACGCGCCCGCATCGCCCGGGACCTGCACGACCAGCTTGGCGCCAATTTGACCCAGGTGGCGCTTCTGGGCGAAATGGCCGAGACGGACAAGGCCTTGCCGCAGGAAGTCGAGACTCACGCCAGGCAAATCTCTCAAACAGCACGGGAGACTACCCGGGCACTGGACGAAATCGTTTGGACCGTTAATCCCTCGAACGACACCCTCGACGGTCTCATTAACTACGTCTGCAAATACGCTCAGGAGTACCTGGCTATGGCAGGTTTGCGGTACCGCCTGGAAGTTCCTTCCCAATTACCGCCCATCCCAATCTCTCCCGAGCTTCGCCATAACGTGTTCCTGGCCACCAAGGAGGCGGTCAACAATGTGGTCAAACACTCCAAGGCAACCTCCGCCTGGCTGCGTTTGAACTTGGAATCAGACCATTTTACCCTGGAAATCGAAGACAATGGCGCGGGTGTGCCTGCTGGAGCTGATCGCAAGGGCCGTAACGGCTTGCGCAACATGCGGAAACGCCTGGAGGAAATCGGCGGCGCCTTCGTGCTCACCCCCGGTCAGGAAGGCGGAACCCGGGTGTCATTGACGGCACCCTTATCGCCTGATTCAGCGAATACCGCCGGTTCGGATGTCCCCCTTGAGAAGTAACTGTTGAGAATTGAACAGAAGCAAACAAAGGAAACGGAGGGATTTATGATAAACCGACAGGTTAAAGCCTTCGGCATTAGACCCCGGATGGACATGGATAAACACTGATAAGGAACAACTTGCAAAGGCGCTCGCCCAGACCGGGCGCTCCGAGGCCTAATCCGTGTTTATCTGTGCTCATCCATGGTTGATTATCTTAAGCCGCCGTTTTTGGACTCTGCGAAATCTCCAACAATCTCCAACATCGGCGGTTGGAAGACCTGCGTATCCAAGGAGGGTTTTGGGGCATCGGCTCGAGGTGAATCCAGTTTTATAAGTGTCTTAACATAATGCGTTTACGTTTATAAAGTCGTTGTCGTGGAAACTGGTGAAAAAAAACTTATTTTACTGCTTGCAAGTCCCGGCTGAACGTGGCGTAGTTGTGCCCAGCGCAGGCTTTAGGGTTGATTCGAAACGGGCAATTATCTGTTCGATGCCACGGTTGATATTATTTGATTGTGGTGGAAACTAATGTATTGTGCGTGCGCGTCTGTCTTCCGGTGTTGGCGGTCTTCACACAAGCCCGTTGCGGCCCGTTGGAAAAGTTCTAAGAACAGTCCCGAGTTGCTGTGATCGTGGTGGTTACGTCAATTCTGAACCGAAAATGGACCCGGCGCGTCTGATTAATTATGCTGAATAGGAAAGAGAGTAAGTCATCCACTGGAGCGGACAAGAACGGTCGTGGGCGACAAAAGCCCGCCGCCCCAGCCAAAGCTCGCCCTCGACGTCGCTTTATTATTTCGGCCAAGGCGGCCGGGCGCGTCGATGCCTCTGCTCATCCTCCTCAGAACGGCTCTGCCAAACCGGCTGGCGGTCTCACCAAAGCCGGCCTCACCAAAGCTTTAGCCGACGCCAAGCCTGGAGTTCCTGGTGCTCCGCCGCCTTCTCCGATCGATTTGGCGGAGACAATCAAGACCCTCCTCCATCTCGCTCACGAGAACGGCCACATCACCTACGACGATATTAACGACGTCCTGCCCGACGGGCTCTCTCCGGATGACTTGGATGCGCTCTACACCAAGCTTCGCAGCTTGGACGTCGAGATTGTCGATCACGCGGAAGTCGAACGTGCCAAACCGGCTGAGCCCGAAGAGGAAGAAGATTCGCGCCTGGAGGTGCTGGACGATCCGGTCCGGATGTACATGAATCAGATGGGCAAGGTGCCTTTGCTGACTCGCGAACAGGAAGTGGAGATTTGTAAACGCATTGAAGAGGCTGAGGCCGAGATGAAGCGGTTGGTTTATAGCCTCGGCTTTACCGCTAAAGAGCATATCGCCATTGCTGAAAAGCTGCTCTCCGAGCCGCCCAAAGAGCGGTTCGACCGTGTGGTTGTGGACAAAAAGGTGGCGAATCGCGAAGGCCACCTGCGGGATCTGCGTAATCTTATTAAGAAAGTACGCTCGCTGGACGCCGAGGTTGACCAAAGGTATTTGGAATGGCAAAAAGCGCCGCTCAAGAGCCGTGAGAAACTGCTTGCCTCATTCCGCAAGCTGGACAAACGGGTGCAGGACGCGTTCCCCAAGTTCTTTTACAAACAAAAGGTTCTCGAGGATATGATCGTCGTGGCCGGCAACGTCCACGAGAAGTTTCAGGCGAGCCTTCGCCGAATCCACGAGCTGGAAAGCCATCGCAAGTCCGCCGACCAGCAAGCTGGCATCCACGGCGAGCATGGCAAGATCCAGGCTTTGGAGCTGTTCGTGCGCATGCCGCGCGAAGATTTCTACAAGACTTTCGACATGTTGAAGCGCGCCGCCGATCGGGCGCATCAGGCCAAAACCCACATGGCCGAAGCCAACCTGCGGCTGGTCGTTTCCGTGGCCAAGAAATACACGAACCGCGGCCAATCCTTCCTTGACCTGATCCAGGAAGGCAATATCGGCCTGATGAAGGGGGTTGAAAAATTCGAGTATCGCCGGGGCTACAAATTTTCCACCTATGCCATTTGGTGGATTCGCCAGGCCATTACGCGATCGATTGCCGACCAGGCCCGCACGATTCGCATCCCGGTCCATATGATCGAGATCATGAATAAGCTTTGGCGGGCCCAAAAGCAGTTGACCCAGGAGTTGGGCCGCGAGCCCACCCCCGAGGAGATCGCCGACGAAATGCACATGCCCGTCGCGCGCATCAATTCCCTGCTCAAGATGGCTCAACAACCCATCTCGCTTCACGCACCTGTGGGAGATGATGGTGACGTGAGCGTGGGCGACTTCATCGAAGACAAATCGGCCGAGAACCCTTCGGACGTGACCAGCTATAGCCTGCTCAAGGAAAAGCTCGGCGACGTTCTGACCAGCCTCACTGAGCGCGAGCGGAAAATCCTTGAGATGCGTTTCGGCCTGGTCGACGGCTACGAACGAACGCTCGAGGAGATCGGGAAGATGTACAACGTCACTCGCGAGCGGATTCGGCAGATCGAAGCCAAAGCCCTGCGCAAGTTGCGCCATCCCACGCGCGTTCGCCATCTCCAGGGTTTCCTCGATACCGAAGAAGAAGCCGCCGCTTAGGCGCAGGTTTCCCGGCGCGCGGACTTTCCAGTCCGCAGCAACGTAGGAATTGTTGGCGTCGGTGCTCTAAGCTGGACGGGCTTGTAAGTTCGCGCATTGCTGCGGACAAGAATGTCCGCGCGCCGAAAGTCTAGCGCAGGATCAATTCCGCGATCTCCGCCACACTCGCAGTCCCGGTGGTGCCCAACTTGTGAATGACCACCGAGGCGGCGGCATTGGCCAATTCCAAAGCTTCTTCCAAAGTTGCACCGCCGGCGAGGGCAGAAATCAGATTAGCCGACACAGCGTCGCCGGCGCCGACGACGTCAATCTCTCCCCGAATCGGGAGTGCGGGGATATGGCAGACCTGGCCGTTGGCGCTTGCCCCCAAAATGCCGTTGGCCGCCAGCGAAACCACCACGGTTCGGGCATTCTTGCGCGCCAGTGCAGCGGCAGCCGCTTTGATGTCCGGCAACGCAAGCTGCGCCACGGCTCCGGTCAGGGACGCCAGTTCACTGGCATTCATTTTGAAGATGACCGGCGGATAGCCGCGCAAACCTCTGCGGCTGTCCGCGATGATCGGTTTTAGCGGCTGAGTTTCCAGAATCCGCTGCACTCTTGCGAGGACTCTCGTCGTCACCGCCCCCGTCTCAGGAATGTCCACCTGGTCCAGCACGACCATTGCGTCTGCCTCCTCCGCCGTGGCAGCCAGATTTGCGATCAACTCGCCTTCGACAGCTTCGGGCGTAGGCGTCCAGTTCTTGCTATCCAAACGATTGAGTTCAACGGGCGCTTTGCCGGGAGAGAGCAACAACGGTTTGCAGTAAGTGAACGTGCGTCGACGACTGCTCCTTACGAAACGCTTGAGTTCCACTCCCGGGACGCGCTCCAAGGCGCGCCACAATTCAAAACCTTCACCATCATCACCGGCGAAACCGATCGGGTAGATCCTCCCGATCCCTAAAGCCGAGAGATTGTTCACGATGGTTCCGGCTCCGCCCGGTTGGGGACGTACGCTGACAACGTTATGCACCGGCAGACCCGTTTCGATGGAGGTCTCGGTTTTGGCGGGATCTATTTCCAAATAACGATCCAGGCAAAAATCGCCTAAAACTCCAATCCGCAGCTTAGGGTATTGGCCGGTGATGCGCTCAAAACGTGCGGGGTTCACCTTGGGGAAAGGGCTTTAATCAACTGCTGCAGGAATGCCACGTTGTCGCATTGCAGATAGCGCATCGCGCCGCCCATGCGGGCAAAACTCTTGCAAAAGCGCAGGTAGTAAGCCGGGTTATCCTTGGGCGGTTCTCCCCGGGACCAATCCCATTTTCCTCCGTCCTGAATATCGACCACGTAAATGGCGTGATCGCGTACAATGGAACGCCGCTCCTGGAGGCGCAAATTGTTAACGCAACTCAGGCTCTTCTCGAAGACTTGTGGCGCCATGATCGCGGAGCCCACCGAGAGCACCACCCCGCCATCCAGGTCTTCGACTCCGCGGCTGAAGAGCTGGAAATCCAATCCGGCTGCCCGCCCAATCACCGCGCCGTTGAACATCGGATGGGTGGAAAAAATGTCATAGCCAATGCCGGGGTGCACCGTCAGCGGAACATTGCGGCGGAACGCACCTGCCAGGATTGAGGCATCTTTCCACTGGTGCGGAACCTCAATCTTGCCTTCGGGCAGCTGAAACTCGAGCATGGTTCGCAAGAGGTCTGCGCGCGCCGGTGCGAGCGGATGGCCCGGTTCGTGTCGCAACGCTTGCTCGAGCGCCGCTTTTGAGGGCAGGGTAGTCCCGTCTTCCACGATGAATCGGCCCAGGCTTCGGCCGTAGCCTTCGCCGCGCAGCGCTCCCGCCAGCAAAGCCAGGTGAATGTTGCGACCCGTTTCGTCCCAGGTGCCAAACGTGCCCGTGGCGACATTTTTCCGCACGCTCTCTTCCGTGCGTCCCAGGAACGCCAGTTCCCAATCGTGAATCGTGCCCGCTCCGTTGGTCGCCAGGTGAGTTACCCACCCCTGGTCCAGCAACAGATTTACCAGGGTCAGAGCGCCGTTCTTGATCAGGTGCGCGCCATACATCAGGATGACGCTGGCATGGCGCGCGCGCGCGGCTTGAATCCGCTGCGCGCATTCCTGGATCGCCTCGCGCATCTCCGGCGGAACCTCTCGCGGTGGCGCCTCAGGATCCACTAGCAATTGGTCGATAAAACTCAGGCTCTCGCGCTGTGCCAGCGGATAAACTCGAACTTTTTTCAAGTCCAATGCGGAAGGATATGGTTTCATCTACACCAGTTTTTTCAGTTTCGGATCTTCCGCCAAACGCTTCACCAACTCTTTGACTTTTTGCGCCTGGCTCTTGTGAGCCAGCAAGGTGGCGTCATCGGTTTGCACCAGGATTGAATCGCGCAGACCGACCACCGCTATGGGCGTGCGCTTTTCACGGGTCCGCGCGTCGAAAATAATATTACGTGCGCCATCCACATGAATGAACTCCCCGACCGCGCAGTTGCCTTCCGCGTCGGCTTTGAGATGACGTCCCAGAGCCGTCCAGGAGCCGAGGTCGTCCCATTCGAATGCGCCATCGGCGACGATGACATTCTGCGCGTGTTCCATCAGCGCGTAATCGATCGAGACCTTCTTGAGTTCGGGATATTCCTTGGCCAGAACCTTGCTCAATTTTGAAGGCACGTTGGCCACTTTAAACCATCTCTGGCACGCCGCATACATTTCGGGTTGGTGCTTTTGCAAGCCTTCGGTAATCGTGACGAACGACCAGATGAACATTCCGGCATTCCAACGGTACCGGCCGCTATTCAAGTACTCGAGAGCCTTGTCGAAATTCGGCTTTTCCACGAACTGCTCCGCGCGGAAAAAGCTGGTTTTGTACGGTTTTGCCCCTTGCGGTGCGGGCAGTGCCTCACCCACCGAAATGTAACCATACCCGGTGGCCGGTTCGGTTGGCTTAATCCCAATCGTCACGATGGCCTGGCCGCGGCTTGCCAGGTCGAAGGCGTCCGACAGGACCTGCTGGAACTTCTTCTCCTCTGGAATGACATGGTCGGCCGGCAGGACCGCCATTACGCCGGTGGTCGAACGAGCCCCGACGAGCGCCGCTCCCAGGGTCACAGCCGCGGTGGTGTCGCGTCCTACGGGTTCGGAGATGACATTTTCCTTGGGAAGCTTGGGAAGTTGCTTGCGGACTTCGGGGGCCTGGACTTCGTTGGTGACAATCAGGATGTTGCGCAGCGGCACCAGGGGCAGCACCCGATCAACCGCCTGCTGCAGAAACGACCGCTCGCCGAGCAACGCCAGCAGCTGCTTGGGAGTTTTCTCGCGGCTTACCGGCCAAAACCGCTCTCCCTTTCCACCGGCCATGATGATCACAAACCGGTTTGCATCAGGTCCTTTTGCTTTCATGAGTTTCTTACCCCTTCCAGTAACTTGGCCACGAAACCGCTGACCCGCGGCACGAGGTCCGCGCTTTTGCCGGCTTCGGCGATCTGATTGACGATGGCGCTGCCAACCACCACGGCATCCGCGCAAGTCGCCACCGTGCGAGCTTGTTCAGGCGTGGAAATGCCGAACCCGACCGCGATCGGCAAGGTTGTGTGGATCCGGATTTTTGCGACCATTTGAGCCAGCGTATCGGCCACTTTCGTTTGCATGCCAGTGACGCCTTCGCGGGAAACATAATAGAGGAATCCTTTGCCGTGTTGAGCGATGAATTCCATCCGATCGCCCGGGGTCGTTGGTGCCAGAAGGTAAATATTGCACAATCCCGCTTTCTGCATGGCAGCCTCGTACGCGGCCCCTTCCTCAGGTGGCAAATCCAGGACCAGCAACCCATCGACACCCGCTTCAGCCGCTTCCTCGATAAATCGCTCCATCCCGCGCCGATGCACCAGGTTGAAGTAGATGTAAAGCACGATGGGAACCTGCGAAGCTTTGCGAATTTCCGCCACGCATTGCACGACCTTTGGAGGTGTCGTCCCTGATTCCAACCCGCGCTGCGCCGCCAGCTGATTGACCAGACCATCCGCCAGCGGATCGCTGAAAGGGACGCCCAGTTCGAGCACGTCGACCCCAAGCTTGTCGAAACTCAGCGCGAAGCGCCGGGTCGTCTCCAAATCCGGATCGCCCGCTCCGATATATGCGATGAATCCTTTGCGGCCCGCTCGGTTCAGCTGGGCGAATCGTTCCACAATGCGGTTCATCGGCGCGGAGTGTCAGGTTTCAGGTTTCAGGTTTCAAGTGGCAAGTTGTGTCCTACCGGGAAGCGCCGAGGAAGGAGCGACAAGGTCGCCGACGCCGCGGTTGGGTGGGGCGAGGCTCCCGCCGAGCTCTAACTTCTTAAATTCGTTGCGTTCCACGAACAGGCTGCCTGGCCGAAGAATGGATCAGTGCTCAGCAGGAGCCTCGCCCCACCAGCCTTGTCGAAGAATCCGACGCTCCCAGGTTAGGGCTTCCGTTTCTGTCCTTCCCACACAATGCGCAACCCTTCCAAGGTCAGCAATGGATCCACCGCCGTGATCTCCGGCAGGCCCGCGGCGATCAGTTCCCCATAACCACCGGTGGCGACAACCGGAAGCCGCTGCGCCCGTAGTTCCTGTTTAAGTTCTTTGATTAATTCCCGCACCAGCCCCCGGTAACCGTGCACCGCACCGACCAGCATCGCTTCTTGAGTGCTTTTGCCTACCACCCTTTTGATGTCCTGGATTCTGATACGGGGCAGCAGTGCCGTCTTTTCGTGCAGGTACTCCGTCATGGCCGCCAAACCGGGGGCGATAATCCCCCCGGCATACTTCGCCGCGCGGTTCACGACGTCAAACGTGACGGCGGTTCCAAAGTCCACCACCACCACCGGCGCTCCGAAACGGTGTCGCGCCGCCACTGCGTTGGCCAGTCGATCCGGTCCGATGGTTTTCGGCTTGGGATAATCAATGCCGATGCCGACCAGCGTTTTAGGAGTTAGCTCCAGACAGTGCACATTCCATTGCCGCAAAACCGCCTGGCAAACAAGGGGAGTGCAGCGCGGCACTACGCTGCAAAGCGCCGCGCCTTCCAACGAATCGCGCCCAACGAATCGGCGCAGCGGCCGCTCCGCCGCACCGGTGCCCCACGCCCAGGTGGAAATATCGGTTTGTCGCACAATCTGCCCGCCGTCCCACAAACCCAGGTGCGTATGGGTGTTGCCTATGTCGATGAGAAGCAACATCAGGTCACTTTTCCAGCATCACATCCCCGCCCACGATCCGTTCCAGGTGGCCATGTTCGGTCCGCAGCAAAAGCGCCCCATCTTCTCCCAGCGATTCGGCCCGGCCGCAAACCCGTCGATCGCCCAGATGAATTACCAGGCGCTGGCCCAGCGTGGCGCAATGCTGTTCCCAGTCGCTGGCCACGGCGGCGAAGTCCCCGGCCAGGACCCGGCAATACTCCCGGTCCAGTTCCCGCAGAATCGCCGCCGCCAGCTCCGTGCGGGCCACCGGTTTGCCCAGTTCGATCTTCAAGGAGCTCGCCTGGGTTCTGAGCTCCGCGGGAAAATCGGTTGCGCTCAAATTTACATCCACACCGATTCCCACCAGCACATACTTGATGCGGTCCAGTTCCGCGCTGAGCTCGGTCAGGATCCCTGCCACTTTTTTGCCTGACACCAGGATATCGTTAGGCCATTTGATTTCGGTTTTGAGCCCCGTTTGCTCTTCGATCGCATTGCGCACAGCGATGGCCGAGGCGACAGTCAATTGGGTGGCGGCGTGGGGCGGTAGCTCGGGCCGGAGCAATACCGAAAACCAAAGCCCTTTGCGCGCTGGCGAAATCCATTTGCGGCCCAGACGTCCCCGGCCTCGGGTCTGGGCCTCGGCAAAAACCACCGCGCCTTCTTTGACGCCGTCCCGGGCCAGTTTTTCGATGGCATCGTTGGTGGAGGAGGTTTGCTCGAAGACCCGAATGTCTCGCCCGATCTTGCGGCCTTTGGATAATCGCCAGCTTAAGTCATCGGCATGCAGCGTGTCCGGCGCGCTCAGCAGCCGATAACCCGCATGCGGGCTGGCTTCGATCTCGTAGCCCAGCTTCCGCAGGTCCTCAATGCGCGCCCAAACCGCTGCCCGGCTGATGCCCAGTTTTTGCGAAAGCTCCGCACCCGATACTCCGTTCGAGCCTGCGGTTCGCAGAGTCTGCAAGATCTGTGCATCGCTGGACATGCGCTTCTTAGAGTCCGAAGTCCAAGCCGATATCCACCGCTCGGGCCGAATGAGTCAACGCGCCCACCGAGATGTAATCCACCCCCGACTCGGCCACCGCCCGGATGCTGGCCAGGGTGATTCCTCCACTGGCTTCCGTTTGGGCCCGGCCTTTGCATTTCTGGACCGCCAAACGCAGTTGGACTGGATTCATGTTGTCCAGGAGAATCAAATCCGCGCCGGCCGCCAGCGCGTGATCCACCTGTTCCAACGTGTCCGTCTCAACCTCGATCTTAAGTGCCGGGTACTGCGTGCGCGCGCGTTCAATTGCGGCGGCGATCGGATCCGGCGTCGTGCGGCCGAGGGCGGCCAGATGATTATCTTTGATGAGCACCATGTCATAAAGCCCGGCCCGGTGATTGCGCCCGCCCCCACACCGCACGGCATACTTCTCCAGCCGGCGCCAGCCCGGTGTGGTTTTGCGAGTATCGAGAATTTGGGTGCGAGAGCCTTTAATCGCCTGCACAAACTGGGAGGTCAGCGTGGCCACTCCAGACAATCGTTGAACAAAGTTCAGGGCCACGCGTTCGGCGCTCAGCAGCGCCCGAGCTGGTCCCGAAACACTTAAGAGTTTGCTCCCCGCGACCACCGCCTGCCCGTCCTCAGTCTTGCGCACCACTTTGACTTCGGGGGAAAGTTGTTGGAAAGCGGCCTCCGCCATCGCCAAACCGGCCACCACCAGCGGCTCTCGCGCTACCATTGCCGCCCTCGCTTTCGTCTCGGCGGGCACTGTGGCCAGCGTCGTCACGTCGCCCGTGCCGATGTCTTCAGCCAAAGCGGCCGCGACTGCGCTGCCCATCTCCGCCACAGTGAGTGGTTCCACAAGCCACAACATGGACAAAGCAGTCAAAAAGAAAATCAGAAAATCAGAAGGCGCGCGGTAAGCTAAAGCCTGTTGCAAAAGTATGCCGCGGTCAAAACCCGAAATCCCTATACCGGATGGCCAGAACCAAACTCGGAGGCGTATTGAACTGCGGATTACGCAGATTACACGGATAAAATCCGCGCCATCTGTGTAATCCGCGGTCAACAAATCGAAGCCATTTTGCGTGCGATTTAGGAAGGACGAAGCGAAGGCCGAAATTCGAAAGACGCTTCATGAGTTACGTTTAAACCGCGGAATACGCGGAATACACGGAAAGATTCTTTTTGCTTTCCGTGTGTTCCGCGTATTCCGCGGTTATGGTTTCGCTTTTCGGGCTTCGGATTTCGGCCTTCTTTCGGGCTTCGGATTTCGGATTTGTGGTGTTGGTGATTTTTGCAACAGCCTTTGGCGTAGCTAGGCACCCCCTAGGAATTTCCTAGTGCAGCTCCCTCGTAGTTGGCCCCAGCCCTGCTCGTGAGGAATGGCCTGTTGTTTTATGTTGTACGTCACGTTGTTAGGCAGTTGTCTCGCCGCCGTAACTCAATCCTTAGTCTGGACATTGCTTTGCACCCCTGCCGTCCGAGCAAAAATGGAAGGCTCAACCTCGCGGAATGACCATCACCTATGCTATGAATCGAATCCTGAGCAAGTGCCGCGGTAAGCGACTCCGGGCTGTTTGGCTGGCGGGTTTCTTCAGCGTTTTCAGCGTGTTTTTAACGCCGGGTGTCTACGGGCAGGCAACCACTAATGTGACCTTGGTTTGGAATGCAAGCTCGTGCACCAACGTCGCGGGCTATAAGCTTTACTACGGCGTCGCGAGCCAAACATACACTTCTCTGGTGTCGGTCGCTAATGTGACCAATGCGACCGTCGGCGGGTTGGTAGAGGGCACGACCTATTATTTCGCCGCCACGACGCTCGACTCCCAGGGCATCGAGAGCCCGCCCTCAACTGAGATCAATTATACAGTGCCAACTAATAGTTCTTCGACTGTCCCATCTACCACCAATACTCCCCCGGCCATCTCGAGCGTCGCCAACCAGACCATCGCCGTGAACACCGTAACGCCCACGCTTCCGTTCACGGTTTCCGACCAGGAAACGCCCGCAACCAATCTGACGGTGGTGGCGAACTCCTCCAATCCCACCTTGGTGCCCAACAGCAGCATTGTCCTCGGCGGCACCGGCACCAACCGGACGGTTACGATAACGCCTGCGGCGGGCCAGACCGGCACGACTACGATCGCGTTGACCGTTTGCGATCCGACTCTCTGCACGACGACGAGCTTTCTTCTCACGGTCAACCCTTTGCCGACTGTCGCCCTGACCTCACCGGCTAACGGAGCAAGTTTAGCGGCCCCGGCGACCATCAACCTGGCTGCCACGGTCAATGCCAACGGACACGTCGTGAGCGCCGTGAAGTTCTATAACGGGGCGACCCTGTTGGGGCAATCGACCGTAGCGCCTTACGCGTTCACCTGGAACAATGTGCCGGCGGGCAGTTACACACTGCTTGCACAGGCCACGTACGACGCCGGCGGCACGGTGGCATCCGCGTCCGTCACCGTCACAGTCCAAGGCTTGTGGCCGCCGTGGCAGAGCATCGATATCGGCACGTTGGGTATACCCGGCAACGCCACCATTTCCAACAGCCTTTATGTTGTTAAGGGCGCTGGTAATATCAGCGGATCGGCGGACAACTTTCGATTTCTCTACCAGGGCCTGAGTGGCAACGGCGAAATCAGGGGCCAGATCCTCTCCGCCCAAAACACCGGCGCAGGGGATGTGACCGGCACGATGATTCGGGAAAGCCTGACCAGTGGCTCGAAGTATGCCTTGATGGGCCTTTCAAAAGGCACCGGTCAGTGCTGGCAACGCCGCAGCAACACCGGCGGTGGCACGTCCTCCACCAAAGCCGGCAGCGCCACACCGCCCAATGTCTGGACTCGGCTGGTGCGCCAGGGCAACACCCTTTCGGGTTACAAATCGGCTGACGGAACCAATTGGACGCAGGTGAATTCCAGCACCATCACAATGGCCACTAACATTTACATCGGATTCGTCGTCGCCTCAGGCTCCACGACGACTCTCAGCACAACCTTGTTCACAAACGTGACCGTTGTTCCGTGAAAGCCGCGTTGCGAAACTGGATAAACCTGCGGACGCTGTTAGGAGCCGGATTGGTGCTCTCGTCAGTAGCCCTAATGCGGGCAGTCCGAAACAGCGACACGCCGGTCCGGTCAATGGCTCCACCAATCATGTCTAATGAATCGTCCCGCCCGGGCGATTCAACACCCACCGCCAATGAAGTGACGCCGTCTTCAAACCAGGAATACCTTCCCAATGGCCACGCAAAAAGCGCTTTCGATTCGAGTTCCCTGCTCGCCACGATCGAAGCTGAGAGCGACCCCTACCGCCGAAGCGAAGCCCTGGACCGGGCAGTTCAATCCGTCCCCGACTCCGACCTATCCGTCGTGCTTTATGGGCTGGTCGACGTGGATAGTCCGGCCGGCGCTGAGTTGCGCTCGCTGCTGTCGCGCCGCTGGGCCGAGAGCAGCCCGAGAGCAGCGGCAGTCTGGGCGGCGCAGCTTCCCGAAGGCCCCAACTATCGCGAGGCGGTGACCCAGGTCGCCCTTGGTTGGGCCACCACCGATCTAGCCGGAGCGACCGCCTGGACGGCCGGTCTGCCTCAAGGTGAAGCAAAAAATGCCACACTCCTGAGCCTGGCTTACGAAACAGCCCGCAGCGACCCGCTTGCAGCACTGGAGCTGGGCGGGACGCTTCCCCCCACGGCGGAGCGCGACAATCTCCTGGTTCATGCCATCAGCCAATGGGCTGCAACAGATGCAGTGGCCGCGGGTGCATGGGCCCAGGCAGTGCCTGAGCCGTCTCTTCAGCAACGACTGGTGTCCGCGGTAGCTGTGGCCCTGGCCACTCGGGATGGAGAAGCAGCCGCCGGGCTTGCCAGCAAAGCCTTGGTTCCGGGTGAAGAGCAGGACCGCGCGATGGTTGCCATCGCACAGCGATGGGCCCTGAAATCGCCAAACGACGCCGCTGCCTGGGTCGCTCAATTTCCAGCGACATCCGCCCGCCAGGCCGCCTTGCAGGACCTGGCCGCACTGCTAACCGTCCAATCGCCAGGGCCTTAGAACCGCACGCATTTGGTATCCTATTTGCTCTCACAGATTTGAATGATACTAAGTGCAGAAGCATTGGAGATCATAAATTACCTTAAAACCGATCCTGGCCGATTTGTCTCCTTGCTCGAGATTTCCCGGCGAGCGGGCGGGCGGCGGCGATTTGAACAATCACACGGCTGGGCCAGGAATTTGATGTCGTCCCTGATCGATGCGGGCCTGATCGAGGTCAACGCCCGCGGGCATTACCGTGCCACCGGCAGCGCCCAGCCGCACGGGGCACTTAAGGCATCAGACGCGCCAACTCGCCGCACACCCAGCAAACGCCAAGCGAAGGTCGTTGGCGAAGACTACTTCCCAACGAACACGGGGCCTCAAATCGTAGCAGGCGATTACTTCCCAGACTAGCCAGGTGGCCTGCGCCGTCCGCGCCGCGTTCAGCGGCGCAAATTCGCAGGTCATCGGGGATTCGTTCAGCCTGCTGAACGCAGGCTGGGACGGGCGCAGCGCACTGCCATTGAGTTTGGGTGACTGCTGCAGCGGACGCGGTCTCCCTCTCCTCCTTTGGAGGAGAGGGCTGGGGAGAGGAGGTCGTTTACATGCTTCTTCTATGAGTGTATTCGTTTTCCCACGGCGGTTTTCGGGCTGGCTTCTTTCTGAGTTTGTCACCAGGCGGGGGCAGGTACGTCTGACTTTCCAGTTTGCGCATGATTTGAGTGCAGCCAGTCCTGCGGTTGAAGGGTGGCAAGGCTGAAGGCCTCCTCTCCCCAACCCTCTCCTCCAAAGGAGGAGAGGGGGAGGGCTTCGGCCTATGTGGACATCGTCAATCAAACTCAATGGCGGTGGGGCGCAGCAGCGCCATCCCTACCTCCCTCGTGCACCCGTCCTGAACCCGTCCAACGTGTCAATAAATTGAATTGACCCATTCGCCCCGCGGGCATAGAGTTTCCATACACGAAAGGATTGGGCTGTGAAAACTCAGATCCGCGTAAGATTCCTTCCCTGGGCTGTCTTGGCTTGCGCCTGCGTACTATTGGGTCCGTTCGCGAAGCCAAGCGATTGTCAAGCTGACCAGCCTGTCATCACTGCCATTCACCCCGACCAGACGAACATTCTGGTTGAAGTCAGTGTCCCCGCTGGAGCTCAGCGGGTGACTCTGGAGAGCCGTCCACGCTTCGGGCAGGGCACCTGGGCGCCGTTGGCCGTGGCCCAAAACGACGGCTCCGCAACGACTATCCAATTCCGTGTGTCTTGCTCGCGGCAAACCGAGCTGATGCGAGTGCGTACTGATACGTCGCAAGCCCTGCCAGGCTCCTTCTACGGAGGTACCAATTCCTTTTCGGCACCCTCGGGTTCACCCCTCGGCACACTTGGGCCCGCCGGCGGAGGTGGCGTCAATGCTGGTGGCGCGGTCCCCTCCGGTGCCAGCGGGGACCCGGCTCGCAGCGTTGTCGAGTCAGATATCTGGCAAATCGACGGTGGCTGGCTCTATTTCTTTAACCAATATCGAGGGCTGCAAGTAATCGACATCACGATGCCGGACAATGCCAAGGTGACCGGACGGCTCGCTCTGCCGGCTTCAGGAGAGCAGATGTATTTGGCCGATTCCAATCACCTGGTGCTGCTGGCAGCGGAGGTTGTGGGTATGGAACCGACCAAAGCCGGATTGTTGTGGTCGGCGTCACCAACGGTGCGCCCACCGCGATTACCAATCTGCCCATTGGCGGTTGGGTTCAAGACAGCCGCATGGTCGGCACTGCGCTGTATGTGGCTTCCGAAAACTACCGGCTCGATACAAGCAAGACCAATACGGTCTGGGAATGGGGAACGGTGGTCACTTCGTTTGATTTGGCGAATCCCGAACGCCCCGCCATTCGCAGCACGCTTTGGTATCCCGGCTTTGGCAATGTCGTGAGCGCCTCCGATACCTACCTGTTCGTTGTCACCCAGGACCCCACGGACTGGTGGCAATCCCTGGTCCAAATCATCGATGTCACGTCGCCGGATGGAACGATGTTGCAAACCTCACAATTGCGCACGGCCGGTCGTGTCGCGGACAAATTCAAACTCAACTACACTAATCAAGTCTTCACCACGATTTCGGAGGATTGGCGCTGGACGACCGGGTCGGGCCCCATCACCGAGTTGGAAACTTTCCACCTGCCCGATCCTCAATCGCCTGGCCCTGACCCCATCGTGAAGCTGGGCGAATTGGAACTGGGCTCCCGGGAACAGCTTCATGCCACGCGTTTTGACGGCAACCTGGTTTATGTGGTGACCTTTTTTCAAATCGATCCGCTCTGGATCGTCGACCTTTCCGACCCTGCCAACCCTAACGTCGCCGGCTCGGTAAGCGTGCCGGGCTGGTCCAGCTATATTTCTCCCCTGGGCGATCGGTTGGTGACCCTTGGAGTCGAGTCGAATCGCGTCGCTGTTTCCCTTTTTGACGTTCACAATCCGTCCAAGCCGGCATCGCTGAGTCACCTGCTCTTAGGGCAGAACTACTCGTGGAGTGATGCCAACTACGATGAAAAGGCTTTCACAGTGCTTCCCGAACAAGGGATGGTCCTGGTCCCTTATAATGGAGATACGACCAACGGCTGGACGATGCAGGTCCAATTGATCGATCTGACCTCCTCCAACCTGGTCGCCCGAGGGATTATCCATCATCAAAGCCAGCCGCGGCGCACGGCTTTTTCCCATGATCGGGTTCTATCGCTTTCGGGATGGGAACTGTTGTCCATCGATGCGGCGGACCGTGACCAGCCCGCGGTCAAAGGGGATCTCGAACTGGCCTGGTCGGTCGACCGTTTGTTCGTGGCCGGCGACTACCTGCTCGAGCTCAGCGGCTCAACCGGCTGGTGGGGTTATCAGGCCCCGCCTACCGTGCGAGTGGCTTCCCTTCAGCAGCCGGACCAAATCCTCGGCGAGACTTTGTTGGACAGCCTCCCCATCGTTGGAGCCGCTTTGAAAAACGGGCTGCTCTACGTTGCCCAAAGCCAGGCTTACTGGTACTACGGCCCTATTGTCCCGCTCGGTTCCTCCGGAGGTCCCAGCGGTGGCCCGAACACCAATCCGCCGAATTTCGTGGTCACCGTCCTTGACTCCGCCCACTTGCCAAAACTCTCAGTGTTGGGACAAACCTCCATTGCTGTGGATCCGCCCGGTGTCGGTGGAACCTGGAACGCGGTCTGGCCTAAAGAAGATGAGCTGCTTTGGGTGAGCGCAGGTGGTTTCCCTTGGCCGTTTATGACCGGCGGCGTGGGAGTGAATGCTGGAGGAACGATCACCGCCGGTCCGACACCCGTTGCGGGTGGAGTGGTGATATGGCCGTGGTGGGGCTTCGGTGGCGGCCAGTTGCTGGCCTTCGACGTGAGTGACCCGGCATCGCCCCACTTTGATTCCGAAGTGAACCTGGCCACCAATGGTTGGTGGGGATTTAGCCAGCCTTTCTCTACGGCCACCCGTGTTTACCTGAGCCACAATCAATCCGAGGTTTGGACCAATACCGATTACCCGGACGGGCTATGGATCCAGCGTTCGCTCCTGGATGTGGTTGACTATGCCGACCCAAAGTCGCCGACTGTGCGGGCCCCGGTGAACATTGCTGGCACCCTGCAGGGAATCGCCAGCAAAGGAGAGCTGCTTTACACTCTGGGTCTGCATTGGGGCACCAACCAGGTGTTCGATTGGACTCAGTGGCTGGACGCCAGCGCCTATGACGGCGTTAGTGCGCACCTGGTGGCCTCGTTGCGCTTGTCCGATTCCTGGCCGCATCCGGTTCTGGTTCTCGATACCAATCTCTTCATTGGCAATCCAGGCTACTCCGCCGTAACCACCAACCTCTACCCGCCTCAGCTTGAGAAATGGTTCCTTGCTGATTCGGGCAATTTCACCCTGAACGCCAAATTCCAGACCGTGCAGCCGGTCAGCGGCCTGGCCGACCGCAATGGTTTGTTAGTGGCGCAGGAGGAAGACAGTTCGCTCGATCTGTTCGATGATTCCAGCCCTGGCTTTGCTCCGGTCGGCCACGCCCAGCCCTCAGGCTGTCTTTGGTTCGATTTGAACCAGGCCGACGGAGGAATCAAGCTCGGCCTTTGGGCGCCGCTGGGTGCCTATGGAGTGGAGCATATCGGCCTTGGGCAGTAGCCTGCCGTTACTCAAATCGATCCCGCGCAAGACGAAAGACCTCGCCGAAAAGTTACACCGAATAAAGCATAGTTTTCGCTTTTTCCACCGAACCACATCGGGCTTGCCCGCGTCAATACAGTCAAATGAATAATGGAACATTTATGAAAACTGGATTAATGACGATTTCCGTGGGATGCCTGGCGGCCCTGGCCACCGGGTGCGTGGAGCGCAGGGTCGTATACGTCCCGGCTTACCAGGTCCAACCGGCTTATCAAGCAAGTCCGGCCTACGCTTATCAACCCCAAACCGCTTACCAACCTGCGCCTGGTCAGAACAGCGCTTCAGCCCCCGCCGCGGCACCGCAACCGGAAGCTCAGCCCGGTACGCCGCCCGAAGGCGTCGTGGTGGCCCAAGCGCCTCCGGCACCGCAGGTGGAGGTAGTCCCCGTCGCTCCAAGCCCCGAGTATGTCTGGATGCCTGGCTACTGGTATGTCGGCGTTGGCGGCGGGTGGGTTTGGGCCGGAGGCCATTATGTGATTCGGCCGCATCCCCATGCCATTTGGGTCGGAGGTGGCTGGGCCAGGCATGGTCGAGGTTACGTTTGGGTCGGAGGACACTGGCGCTGAGTCGTCCACAGCCATGCGCGTCCTGGTCCGTAGCGCAGACCTCTGGTCTGCTGTATCGCCGACTTGTAGTCGGCAGGCGCGCAAAGTGGGGAAACGTCGAAACTTGCCATACGCAAGGCAAAAGTGGGAAAAGTAGATTGGCGAGAAAGGAATTGGATGTTTCATCGCAACAGGATAACGTCGATTCGAGTGACCACACCTGGAAACATGGCGGGCCGGATACTCGTGGTTGACAACGAACCGCTCGTCTGCGATTCCGTTCGCAGGGTCTTAGCTCTTGACCAGCACATGGTAGAAGAGGTGACCAGTGCCCAGGATGCTTTGGTGGCCTTTGAGCCCGGCAAGTTTGACTTGATCATCATCGATTACGAGATGCCGGACACCAAGGGCGACAAACTTGCTGCGGCCATTAAAGCCCTTGCGCCAGAGCAGCCCATTCTGATGATCACAGCCTACGCCGAGACTCTGCGGCTGGCTGGCCTCTTTCCGCTCTCAGTGGATTTGGTGATGAGCAAACCGTTCGAAATTCGGGAATTTCGGGAAACCGTCCGCCAGATGGCAGCCAAAGAGTAGAGCAAATTCCTCCCGAATTGGTCGGACAGATCTTGGTGCCACTCCAACCTTGCCATCTCCTCGCCTCCAGCCACGAGCACGAGAGGCTCGCTCACCTGATCGACAAGTTCGCTTGCAATCCAAAGTCACTTCGTTGTCGGCAAAACCGATGGAAATGTCTCTCCGGCCCGCAATTCATCCATCGAGAACGCGCCGGTCGAATACATCAACACCGTGTCGGTGACGCCAAGATCAGCGTCGTCCTTGACGGTCCCATTTGTTGGTTCCGCCTCTCCGGGTTTTGGATTCACATAAAGTGTTAAGCGGTCGTTTCCTTCCTTGTATTCGATCTTCAATACAAGCAGGGTGGCCTGGTTCGCCACAACGGGAGAAGCCGTGGCAACCTGCCCCTTCCCGCCGCGTTCTTCCATGACCCATTTGTCGGTTGCTTCATTGCCGGGTTTTCCAACAAACAGTTCGCCTTCCTTTGAACGCAAACACAGGCCAAAAAAGCCATTGAGCGGTCCATCCCCAAGCTTTCCTTCCGGTCGCATCACCACGCTGACATACCGGGTGAGGCCAGGCTTGGCAAACTCTTCCGGGTGTGCCAGCAATCGTTCCATGCCGACAATCCGGTTTTGCACGGCCACCTTGCACGACTTCCCGCTGGTCGACAAATTTCCACAGGCCAGAGATTCGTCGCCGACTATATGAGGGGCGCTTGGATCAGAATTGAATCCGCCGCTGCCCCACGCCTGCGCAAAGCCTGTGCCACCGTTCTTTCCCGACAACTGGTCACCACTGGGATAGTCGAACGGCTCTGAAAACAATAGTTTTGCTATGTTTGTTTCCGGCTTCGGCGCGGCTGCTGCAACTTCATTCGATTGGTTGGTTTTGGAACAACCGGATATTGCGGCGCAACAAGCCAGGATCGCAAAGTACCGGCCTGGACTCCAGCTGCTTGTTAGTATCCAGACCAAAGAAGCGCGCCCAATTCCTTTGTCATTGCTCATGTTCATAGGTTCCTTTTTGTGGAGGCACGACCCCGACTGGCTGGAGATATCCTCTCAACGCTGCTCGCGTGAGGGAGAATCGGTTGGCGTTCTCGTCCATATTCCACCAGGGCTGCCACCGATTAGACGCTCCACACAGACGCGAATGCAAGCCTGAAACGGATACTAATAGGGACTGATATTCTCCATTTGGGCTCTAACCCCGACTGAAAAGATCTCGCCTCCGGAATGCAGATCTTCGATTCTGCCGTCGTGAGGTTGTGGGCAAAAGTTGTATTGGGCGTTTTTGTGGTCGCCGCAGTTGGCGTGTTTGGTTGGCAGCTGTTGCCTAATCGCGAACCCAGTTATCAGGGGAAAACCTTAACAACGTGGTTTGGAGACGGACCGAACCCGAATAACGAGCTATATGAAGCTTTGCGGCTCGCCGGAACGAATGCCTACCCGGTATTACTGCGGATGCTTCGCAAGGAAGATTTGCCGGGCGTCTTGGAGTTGGTGGCATTGGCGCAGAAACAATGGTTCTTTCCTGTCCACTACGTCCCGGCAACGATCCGACATAGCCAAGCCGTTTACGGCATCGGTGCACTCGGCGAACATTCGAAGGATTTGCTGCCAGGCCTAATTGAGATATACGACTCGAAAGGGTCCGGTTCTTCGCAAAGCGCTGTGGCAAAGATCTTCGCGGGAATAGGCCCGGATGCGGAGACCGCATTGCCTTCACTTTTACGAGGTTTGAATACGACCAACGAAGTCGTGTTGGCTAATACCATTTATGCGATTCTGCGAGTGAATATGGCTTGTCCAAAAGCCGATCAGGTCGTGCCTGCTTTGACGAAGTTTTTGCATAATGCCTCTCCTGTAGTCCGGGCCAAAGCCGCAGCAGCAATAGGCTTTTTTGGGCCAGAAGCAAAGGCCGCCGTTTGCCATCTACTCCCACTCGTCCACGACCCCGATACAGAGGTGATGGCCTATGCAATACAGGCTCTTAAGCGAATCGACCCTGAAGTCGCAGCCGAGCTCGGGGTCGACTAACCCGGTAGCCCACGCAATGCCCTCTGAAACTATGACACCAGATGAAACA
>Ga0210409_10000767_pt1 | contig 47349 bp, 35 predicted proteins | sample IncBWH17MmetaG_FD_161649 | JGI IMG/M metagenome (GOLD analysis project Ga0210409, IMG submission 161649) | Forest soil microbial communities from Barre Woods Harvard Forest LTER site, Petersham, Massachusetts, United States - Inc-BW-H-17-M | ecosystem: Environmental > Terrestrial > Soil >... | reverse complement strand
TCGACAAATTTCTCGGTGACGGACTGATGTGCCTTTTTGGCGCGCCGTTTGCCCACTGGGACGACGCTCTTGGCGCGGTGCGCGCGGCGATCGAAATGCAAGCGGCCCTTGCCGAACTCAACCGCGCGGAAGTTCACGCGCCGCTTCGCATGGGAATCGGAATCCACACGGGAGAGGTCATCATTGGTTACATGGGGTCGGCCCGGCGGATGGATTACACGGCCATCGGAGACACAGTCAACGTCGCAGCTCGTCTGACCGCCGAAGCCGAACCTGACCAGATACTGGTGTCCGCGGCGACCTGGAAAGCCATGCGCGAAAAGGTGCCCGCGCGGTCCCTCCCGGCAAGAAAGCTGAAGGGGCGCGGCGAGCCAATCGAAGTTCTCGAAATACGTTGGAAAGAGATTGCCTCCGTTCGAGAAAGTTCGCCGCACACGGTATTGAAAAGCGGATAATTCAGAATAGTGGATTTGCTATTCCGCTCTAGCGGGAGATTTTTTTCAGTGCGGCGGGGATCAGTACGTTGACGTATCGCTCGGCCTCTGTTGTTCTCGGCCCTCCGGAGTTCGCAATCTCCTGAAATTCGGACTGGACCCGGGAGCGTAGCGTTTTGCTATTCTGCGTCGCGACGGCCTGATCGAACTCCTTCACGGCGTCACGGAATTTCGCGTTGGAGAGCGTGTCCGATTCGGCGTTGGCGAGTTTCGCTTCGATAACTTTTTGCGCCCTCGGTATGAGGTTGTTCAAATAATCCCGCGCATCGGGAACGAGCGGACCGCCGCCATCCACAATCGACTTGAATCGCGGCCTCATCTCCTGCAATTGTTCCAGCGCCTTGGCATCTCCCTGCGTTACGGCCTGATCGAATGCATCTTGCAGCCGTGGAAATTGCGCCTGCCTCGAAGCGGAAACGACGGACGTCTGTGAGTTGTTTCTGCGGCGATTCTCCTGGGCGAATTGCGAAAACAGGGAATCGCGCCTCTGCCGGGCCTCCCGCTGGTGAACGCCTCCTGAGGCCAGGACCTGGTCCAGAATCATTATCTCGTTGATTCGATGTTCGGGCCCGGTCACGCCGGATTCCTGCTGCGCGTGCGCCCACAACTGCTCCCCTTGACGCCGCGCGGGAATCACTTCATCCACGTATTTCGCGGCCTCCGTCCAGTGGCGCCCCGCTTCCGGCAAGGTGAGGATTTCGCGCAGCGACTTTTCTGAATCGTCGAAACGGCCCGCGTCAAAGTCTTTCATGGAGCGGGCCCAGAGAGTCTGCTCCTGCTGCGCCACCTGCCGCAATTCCGCACCGTGAGCTTGGTCGCTAAACTCGCGCCGCAGATCCACGATTGTCGCATTCAACGGGCCGTCAAGTTTTGCGGCTTCGTCGAGGCGGATCCGGGCGGTCTTATAATCTTTGGAGTCGGCGGCCTCGTGCGCCTGATCGATCAGATGGCGCTGCTGGTCTTCGATGGAAGCCGTGGGCGGCGCCGGGGCCTCGGTGGACGGCGTAGCAGCAGACGCGGCGGCTGAGGCCGCAGGCTGCGAATCCGGCGGCGCTGAGGACGGCACATTTACATGCGGCTCTTCAGCAACTTTGTGTTGAGGAGCCAGCTTCCAGTATCCAGCCGCCCCGAGCACGAGCAACAAAACGACCCCAGCGCCTGCGAAAATAGCCGTCCGATTTCGCGGGGCCGCGTCGGTGTGTGGCGCGCCGCTTCGGCGGCCGGAGGGCGCCGGTGATTGCGGCGTCGCCGACTTTGGCGGAGTGGTTTTTGGCGTGGTTGAACGCGAGCCCGCAGCAGGCGGTGCCGGACGATCGTTTCGGAGCGCCTGCATCGGCGAGGAAGCAAAAATCGTTCCCCCGGGCTCGACTCCGCTGTTCTGCTTCGGCGAAGCGGAGGAATCGCGCTGACGCCCGCCTGGCTCCATCACCCGCGTCAACTGAGGATCGAACTGCGCCGGAGCGACCATGGTGCCGCCCTGCCTGTGCTCGGGCGTTTGCTTGTCGGCGCGGGACAGTGCCGCCAGTATCCGATTCTGATCCCCAGTCATGCCTTCACTTGCCGCCACAGGTGCGGAGTCGGCTCCGAGCAACGCGCTGACCTGGTCAAACAGCGCTTTTGCGGTCACGTTTCCGGTGTCGATGGAGAGCGACTTGCGCAGAACCTCGCTGGCTTCTTCGAGCCTCCCGCCCTCCATCAATTCACGCCCGTGGCTCACCAGTTTCTGAACCGCTTCTTTCTGCAGCGATATCCAGATCGGCTCGAGGTCCACCAGCAACGCTTCCATCGTGGGGTAGCGCAGCCCCTCCTCTTTGCGCAATGTTCGTTGGACGACGTTTTCAAGGGCGGGTGGACACTCCGGAAGAAATTCTCGAATCGCTCGCGGTTCCTGCTGGAGAATGCTCATCAGCACGGCGGCATGATTCTCGCCGTCAAACGGGCGCCGGTACGTAAGCAGCTCGTACATCACCACGCCAAGCGCCCAAACGTCACAGCGCTGGTCGGCGTGCTGTCCGCGCACCTGCTCGGGTGACATGTAGGAAAGGGTCCCGAGCAAGACTCCTGTCTGGGTCTTCGCTGTGTCCACAATCCGGGCAATGCCGAAGTCCACTACCTTCACGACACCCTCGGATGTCACCATAATGTTCGCTGGCTTGACGTCCCGGTGAATAACGCCTCGGCGGTGAGCGTAGTCGAGTGCGCGGCAAGCTTGTACCAGATAGCCAAGTTTGTGCACCAGGGGCAGGCGCAATTGCTCGCCTATCGTTTTCTCCAGGCTTGCTCCCTCTAAATACTCCATGGCTATAAAAGGAGTGCCCTCGAATTCCGACATTTCGTAGATGGTGACAATGTTGGGATGCTGCAGACCCCCGGCGGCCTGGGCTTCGCGCCGAAAACGCTCCAAAAGATCAGCATCGTCTGCGATTCCAGCGGTGATGGTTTTTACGGCGACGAGGCGTCCGATGAACGGATCCCGCGCCTTGAAGACCACACCCATGGCTCCCCGGCCGAGTTCGTCAAGAATCTCGTACCGGCCGATCTGGTGCGGCGCGGAAGTCCCTCTGAGAGTCACGCACCATTTTAACTGGAAGAGCACTGTGGCCCAGAACTGTCGCTCGGCATGGTTGCGGAAGTGTCATTACGCAGCATCCGCGCGCGAATTGGCCCGTCGAGGATGACGGATCCAACTCGCCCTCCGGCGATAAGCGAGAACCCATGCATCGCTTAGACCAAAAGGGAAGTGGTCGGGGCGTCCGGATTTGAACCGGAGGCCTCCTGCGCCCAAGGCAGGCGCGCTACCAGGCTGCGCTACGCCCCGACATGAAGTGACCTTCGATTCTAAGACACTTCCGCGTACGCGGCTACCTCAAAACCCATCGTGGAATTGGAAAGGGACATCGTTACCCCTTTTCACAATCGAAACCCTACTTCATTCGACAACTGCGCCAATTCCGGCCAGACCATGCCCGCTCCCACAGTGTTAGATTAAATGCGGGTGGGGTCCATTCCTTCGGTGTGTGTCGAGCTTCTCCCGCCCAGGTCAGGTTATAAGCCGGGGGCCTATTTTGAGCAAGATTCGTCTGCGCACGAAATTTCTGCTGTCTCTCCTGGCAATTACCGCCGGCCTGACCGCTGCAACGCTGCTCATCGTTAGCGATAACGTGCGCATGCGAGTCCGGGAAAACATTCGCGAAGACGTGCGCAACTCCATAGCCAACTATCAGGCCTTTCAGGCGCAGCAGGAAGACGCACTGAGCCGTTCCGCTGCGTTGCTCGCCAACTTGCCCAACGTTCGCGCACTAATGACCACCGAGGACGCAGCGACCATCGAGGATGCCTCCGCCGATGTGTGGAAGTTGAGTGGAAGCGATGTGCTGGTCCTGGCGAACCGCAAAGGGAACGTGGTCGCGCTGCGTGCCAGCGCGCCGGGCCTCGATCCCTTGAGCGCGCAGGGATTCCTGCGCCAGTCGCTCAATCGCAACGAATCGAAGGACTGGTGGTTCGGCGGCGGCCATTTGTATGAAGTGTGGATCCAGCCGATTTATTTTGGTTCGTCTTCACAGAATACGACGGTTGGGCTCCTCGCCCTGGGCCACGAAGTGAATCAGCGCGTTGCGAAAGAATTTGCCGGCGTGGCATCGAGCGAAGTGGCCTTCAACTTTGAGGGTAAGCCTGTCGCCAGCACACTTGGCCCCGATCTGCAATCCGAACTGGCGCGCCGAATCCGCGAACCAGCGCAAAGTCCCTCAGCCAGCGAGCAGGAAATTCAGCTGGGCCCCGAACTCTACCTTGCCGAGACCGTGAATCTTTCCGCCGAGCGCGGCCCGCACGTTTCCCTGACCGTCCTGAAATCCATCGACAAGGCCACAGTGTTTCTCGGTGGATTGAACCATGTTCTGATCGGCCTGGGTTTACTCAGCATCCTGGCGGGTAGCGCGCTTGTTTTCTGGATTTCGCACTCCTATACGAAACCCCTGGCGGGCCTCGTGGCCGGCGTTCGCGCATTGGGGCAGGGCGACTTCAGCTATCCGCTGGAGGCGCAGGGCGGCGATGAAGTCGCGGAAGTCACCGATGCCTTTGTCCGCATGCGCGCCAGCCTTGAAAGCACACAGCAGGAGCAAAGGAAGCTCGAGGAACGCTTGCGCCAGGCCCACAAAATGGAAGCCGTAGGCAGGCTCGCGGGCGGCGTCGCTCACGACTTCAATAATTTGCTGACCATCATCCGCGGCAACAGCGATCTGCTCAAGGACCGCGAAGGCTCGGACGCCTTTCACCAGAAATGCGTGGAACAGATTCAGAAGGCCTCCGGCCGCGCGGTCTCCATGACGCGCCAGTTGCTGGCCTTCAGCCGCATGCAGGTCTTGCAACCGCGCGTCATCGACTTGAACGGCGTGGTCTCAGAATTGGGCAAGATGCTCCCGCGCCTCATCGGCGAACACGTCGAGTACTCCTTCGCGCCCGATCCGAAACTCGCTTCGGTGAAAGCCGATCCTGGGCAAATCGAGCAAGTCATCCTAAACCTGGCCGTCAATGCGCGCGATGCCATGCCGAGGGGAGGCAAGCTCTCGCTGCGAACGTCAAACATTCTGATCGACGAAGCCGAGGCGGTGAAACGCCCTCCTATGACACCGGGGCAGTACATCCTGCTCTCTGTTGCTGACACGGGACACGGTATGGACGAGGCAACCAAAGCCCATATTTTCGAACCTTTCTTCACCACCAAGGAAATCGGCAAAGGAACCGGGCTGGGGCTGGCCACCGTATATGGCGTCGTAAAGCAGAGTGGCGGCTTTATCTGGGTGGACACTATCCCCGGCGCGGGAACAACGTTCGAAATTTACTTGCCGCAAGCTGCCGGAACCGCATCCAACGCCGAGACGGAGGAAAAGCCCTCTGCGATTCCGGGCGGCACTGAGACGGTTCTCGTCGTCGAAGATGAAGGCGGAGTGCGGGAACTGGCCTGCCAGTTCTTGCGCGTCAAAGGCTATACCGTGTTGGAAGCCGGCGACGGATTGGAGGCGCTGGCTGTATCCCGCAGCCATCCGGGCGTGATCCACCTCTTATTGAGCGACATGGTCATGCCCAGGATGAGCGGAGGCGAGCTGGCGGCGGAATTGAAAGCGGTCCGGCCAGAGATCCGCCTCGCCTTCATGTCCGGCTATTCCGAATTTTCAAGGGGCGACCAGGGCAAGGAATTTCCGGATGCGCCCGTTCTGCAAAAGCCGTTTTCCCCGTCTTCCCTGGTCAAAATTGTCCGCGAGGCGCTGGCCCAGCCATTGGCTGCCGTGTCTCGCGCAGGCAGCAAACTCTACGTGACCTAGTTGCCCCGCTATTCTGCTCGGGCTTGCCGCCTTGAGGCATTATATTCGGGGCATTCAAGGAGGCAGACATGCAGGGCAAGGGATACCCGAAACAATTTGTGAAAATTTTTATGGTTGCCGGAGTTTTATTCCTATGCTCGGCTGCGGCGCAAGGTCAAGAAGTACGCAGGGCGGCCACGTCCAGTGCATCTTCTTCCGAAGCGTCTGAAGCGCCGGCGGAAGTTCGCGCGCTCGCCGACCTGATTCGCGGCCTCCAGGACCAGGTGCAGACGCTCAATTCGCAGCTGGGCGACCTGCGAATGGCGCAAGTGCGCGCCAGCGAAGAAGCGCGCGAGCTTCGCCGCGAGTTGGATCTCGTGAAAGCGCAAGGGACGCCCGGCGCGAGCGGCCCTTTGAATCCATACTCGGCCCCACCGGTGAAAGAATCCGCGCCGCCTCTATCTGCCATTTCTGCGCCAACGCCCCAATCGCAAACGGCCGAGGATCGCATCAGCAAGCTGGAAGAAGACCAGCAAGTCATGGAAGGCAAGATTAACGACCAGTACCAGACCAAGGTCGAAAGCGGATCGAAGTACCGCCTGCGGCTTTCGGGCATCGTACTTCTGAATCTGTTCGAGAATCGCGGCAATGTGGACAACCTGGATTTCCCGGAGGTCGCTGTATCCGAGCAGGCGAACCAACCGAACGCTTCAGCGGGATCGTTCGGCGGAACGCTTCGCCAATCGCAAATCAGGCTCCAGGCCTTTGGCCCGGATATCGCGGGCGCGCGCACAAGCGCCGATGTGAACCTGGATTTCAGCGGTGGACTTCCGGACACTTCGAACGGCGCCGCGATGGGCGTCATCCGCTTGCGCACTGGAATCGTGCGACTGGATTGGACGAACACTTCTGTCATCGCCGGTCAGGACCGTCTGTTTTTTGCTCCGCTTGCGCCCACGTCGCTCGCGACCCTTTCCATTCCGGCGCTTTCCTATGCGGGGAATTTATGGGCCTGGATGCCGCAAGTGCGCGTCGAGCACCGCTTCGTTTTGTCCGACGCTTCCAGTCTTTCCATTCAGGCAGGAATTCTTGATAATTTCACGGGCGATCTTCCACCGGATCAGTTCGACCGCTACCCCACCTGGGGCGAGCAATCAGGACAGCCGGCCTATGCCGTGCGGGTTTCCTGGAGCCACCGCATGTTTGGCCAGGACTTCACCGCGGGCGCCGGCGGATACTATGGGCGGCAGGATTGGGGATTCAATCGGAGCGTCGACGGCTGGGCCGGAACCGCTGATCTGACTATGCCTCTGGGCAAGCGCTTCGAACTTACGGGTGAGTTCTACCGGGGCCGTGCCGTCGCCGGTCTTGGCGGCGGGATTGGTCAAAGCGTCCTGCTCAACGGCCCGTTTGACGACCCGGCTACCAGGTTTCGCGGCCTGGATTCGATGGGAGGGTGGGCGCAATTGAAATTCAAGCTAAAACCCAATTTCGAGATTAACGGCGCTTTTGGCTCCGATAATCCTTTCGCCGGCGAATTACGGCAGTACAATACCTATACGAGTACTATCTATCCCAGCCCTTACACGAGGAATCTCAGCCCGCTCGTGAATTTCATCTACCAAATTCGCTCGGACATTCTGTTCTCCGCCGAATATCGTTACCTGAAATCTACGGTGCTGGACAACGGCTCGCTCAATGCCAATCACGTCAACCTCAGCCTGGGGTATATTTTCTAGTGCGGCATTGTGATCAGATGCGGCGAATCGTCATCCTTGTTCTCGTTTGCTTCGGAGCCTGCGCCTTGCTCGCCCAGACGCGGTTGCCGCCCGTCACCGTAAGGGTGGATATTGTAAATTCCCCGTCAGCGAAAACGGCTGCGCCGGCAAAGCAGTCAGGCGATGCGTCCAGTATTGTCGTTTGGCTCATGCCACTCGGAACGGCGGGCGGAACGCCTCCTACACTTTCAGAGGGCCATCCCGCGCCCCAAATCGCGCAGATCAACAAGAGTTTCGATCCTCACGTCCTTGTCATTCGGGTGGGAACTCCGGTCCAATTTCCCAACAAGGATCCCTTCCTGCACAATGTCTTCTCGCTTTTTGACGGCAAACGATTTGACCTGGGATTTTACGAGGCGGGCTCGAGCAAGACGGTTCACTTCGATCGTCCCGGCGTGAGCTTTCTCTTTTGCAACATTCACCCGGAAATGAGCGGAGCGGTCGTTGCCGTCGACACGCCTTATTTCGGTGTGTCCGACCGGAATGGCCGCGTGGCCATCCAGAATGTTCCCGATGGCCGCTACCAGCTGAACGTTTGGTACGAGCGCAGTCTGCCGGAAGATTTAAAAGCCGCGGCGCGCACGGTAACGATTTCCGATGCAGCCAGAACGCTTGATCCCGTCCGCGTCGTAGAAAATCCCAACTTCACTCTAGAACACAAAAACAAATACGGCCAGGACTACATCCCCCCCGCAAATACCAGCCCCACTTACAATCATCCCTGACCGCCAACAAGTAGCACAGCCACTCCTGGCTGTGCGGTTTTCCGGGCTTTGGTGCATCCGGGAGGCGATCCATCGCGAAAATCGCACGCCACCCCTGGTTGTGCCACTTGTTCCGCTGCCTGTCTAACCGCCGGCCTGTTCGAAATCGTGTTGTCACACCGGCTCCGAACCGTGTACCACGGGAATCATTCCCTTATTCACAAAAACCTGATAGTTGGTTTAAAAACGGAGGCTACTTGCGCCTAACCCGTCTCGGTTTCGAAGAACTGCTCTTGCGTGACGTTCGCGCCGGTTTCCCGCTTTCATCGATGCGGAACAGACGCACGCGGGCGATCCGCGCATTCTCCTTCACCCGTAATTGCGGAACGCCGACCGTCAGCAACAATTCCACCGGGTCCACGTGCCCGCGCACAAAAAGCGGCACGTGCCACCCTCCCGCACGCAACAACCGGTCCTCGGGTTCGATGAGAGCGATCTGGTCCGATGCGAGGTTGAGCGTTTCGTTGCATTCGACGAAATAACTTTCCCTGTTCAAATCCCACCACAGATAATTGTCCTCAGGCCGAAGTTGTTGCGGAGCAAGTTCCACTCGGCCGGCGGGCATGTATTCGCCGCCCCCGAAATCCAGCTTACCCGCCGGATCGGCGGTAAAAATTTTTCGCACAGTGAGATGCACGGTAAATCCATGCACCTGATATTTCGGATGGATGATCCCGGTAATATGGTTTGCTGCGTCCTTCCCGGACAATAGCTGCATCACAAAACTATATCCAACCAGCCCCAGGGCGTCCATGTCGCTTGCGAACCCATGCGGCGTAAAGGACAGCCCTCAGACCGTCTTGTCTTTCGCGTAGCAGAGAGTTTCGATGTTGCACTCCGCGCATTTGGGTTTGCGCGCCTGGCACACTTTGCGCCCGTGCCAGATCAGCTGGTGGGGGAATAAAATCCATTTTTCCCGCGGAATTTCTTGCATCAGGTCCTGCTCGATTTTTTTCGGATCGCTGTGGCGCGTAAGATCGAGCCGGTTCGAGAGCCGCATAACGTGCGTATCCACAACCACGCCGACCGCGATGCCGTAAGCCGTGCCGAGGACGACGTTGGCCGTCTTGCGCGCCACTCCCGCGAGGGTCAGCAGCTCTTCCATCGTGCGCGGCACCTCGCCGCCGAACTCTTCCACGATCTTTTTGCTCGCGCCCATGATGGACTTGGTCTTATTCCGAAAAAATCCCGTGGGCCGGATATCCTGTTCGAGTTCCGCTGGATTCGCATAGGCGAAATCCTTGGGCGTGCGATATTTCACGAAAAGCGTTTTTGTAACTTGATTGACGCGCTCGTCGGTGCATTGCGCCGAAAGAATCGTGGAAATCAGCAATTGAAACGGAGTGTGGTGATCGAGCGCGCAGGTTACATTCGGATACGCTTCATCCAGCTTTTGCAGGATCGCCGCGACGCGTTGCGGATTCGTTCCCGCCGCCTTCGGATTCGCCGCGCGCGCGCGGGAGACTTTCGCTTTTCGCGCGACAATTGTTTTGGCCTTCGCTCTTCGCTTTTTCATCTTGGTCCGGCGCACGAATATAGCATACCTACTTGAGTGACATAGACTTCACAGGCCGCGGAAAAAGTAGCACAGCCACTTTTGGCTGTGCGATTTTCGCGATGGATCGCGTCGCGGTTGCGCGAAAGCCCAGAAAACCGCACAGCCAGGAGTGGCCGTGCTACTAAAACCGTCGCGCCGAAGAAGCTTTTTCAGTCCTCGCCCGTGTTAAGAAGGAAATCAAGCGTCTTGTGGAATGCCTTCCCGCGATGGCTGTACAGATTTTTCTCCTCCCGTGAAATTTCGGCGTACGTTTTTCCGAGAGCAGGGAAGTAGAAAATAGAATCGTAACCGAATCCCTCATGCCCCCGCGGTTCCTCCAGCAGAATCCCTTCCGTCGAGGCGGAAAACAGGCCGCGCACTTTACCCGATTCGCCCACGGCCACCACGCACACAAATCGCGCCTGCCGGTCTTCCCCCATTTTCCCGCGCATTTCGCCCAGCAATTTCCGGATACGGTCCGCGTCCGAAGCATCCGTCCCGGCGTAGCGCGCCGAATGCACGCCCGGCTGGCCTCCGAGCGCCGGCACGACCAGCCCCGAATCATCCGCGATTACCATCCCGGGCGCAAACCGGCTGTAGTGCAGCGCTTTCCCTGCCGCATTTTCCGCAAACGTCGGCCAGATTTCCTCAAAAGCAGGCAACGAATCGAATTTGGGAAGGAATGCAAGCTCGACGGAAGCGCCCGCGGGCGTGGCTAGGGCGCGATATTCGCGCAGCTTTCCCTGGTTCGAGGAAGCGACGAACAATCGCAGAGGATTACCTGGCACGTGCACGGAAATCGGTCTGGACGAGCTTGGATTGATACTCGGTCATGCGGCGGATTCCGGCCGCCGCGAGCGCCAAGAGGTCTTGCAACTCGGCGCCGCCAAACGGCTGCCCTTCGGCCGTGGCCTGGACCTCGACGAATTTTCCGCTTCCAGTCATCACCACGTTCATGTCGACCTCGGCGCGCGAGTCTTCCTCATAAGCAAGGTCCAGCAGCGCGACGCCGTCTACCACGCCGACGCTCGTCGCAGCCACGGAATCGACGAGTGGCAATGTCTTCAGCATCCCTGCCGAGACGAGCCGCTGCATCGCCAGCGCCAGCGCAATATACGCCCCGGTAATCGATGCAGTGCGCGTGCCGCCATCCGCCTGGATCACGTCGCAATCGAGCCACACAGTTCTTTCTCCCAACTTCTCCTGATCGATGATCGCGCGCAAAGATCTCCCGATCAGCCGCTGAATTTCCAGTGTGCGCCCTGACGGCCTCCCACGCATCGATTCCCGGGCCGTGCGCTGCTCGGTCGCGCGCGGAAGCATGCCGTACTCGCCCGTCACCCAACCTTTGCCCTGGCCCTTCAGAAACGAAGGGACGCCATCGTCCACGGTCGCCGTGCAAATCACCCGCGTGTTCCCGATCTCGATCAGCACGCTCCCTTCGGCGCTGGTGATAAAGTCCGGCGTCATTTTGACCGGGCGTATCTGATCGTGCGCGCGTCCATCGCCTCGCAAGTTTCCCCCTCGTGACATGGCGAAGAGTTTGCCCGCCGCCAACGCCACTGTCAACCACTGACAAGTGTATCCGGCCACGGAGCACTGAGCGCGGGCCTTTTGTGGCGCCGGCGTCCTGCCGGCGATTTTTAGGATTGCCACGCGGCAAAAGACCGCCGGCGGGACGCCGGCGCCACCGCCTCCTCAGAACTCGTGCCATTTCACATCGATTATGAGCGATGACATTGCTCCAAAAAGTTGATATTGTTCCCATTAGTTCGGAAATCATCCATTGAACTCGGGCTTGAAGACTGGAAGGGGTGCGACAACCATGACTAAACACGATGCATCTCGCCGCGCATTCTTGGTGCGCGCGGCAGTTGGCGCGGGGGCCGCTGCAGGAGCGGGTCTCGTGCCCGACGCGATCGCCCAGAATCACGAGCAAATGGCAGGAGGCGCCGCAACCCCTGGAGCTCAGCACCCCAGTGGCAGCGAGCACGGCGCGTTCTTCAACCACGCCGATGCCGCTACCATCGCTGCGTTTACCGAACGCCTCATGCCCAGCGCGCCGGACAAACCCGGAGCGCGTGACGCGGATGTGCTCAATTACATCGACCTCGCGCTCGCCGGCGCTTACGCCGAGCTGCAGGATTTCTACCGCCGCGGCCTGGCCCAGCTCGAAGCCTACTGCCGCAACACGCATAAAGAGCCGTTCGTGCGGCTCAACCCCGAACAGCAGGATGAAGTCATCGCGTCGCTTGAAAACGATAAGGCCACCGGGTTCACTTATCCCACTGCCCGCGAATTCTTCAGCACCCTTCGCACGCACACCATGGAAGGAATGTTCGCCGACCCGCTTTATGGCGGCAACAAGGACTTCGCCGGCTGGCGCCTTGTCGGATTCCCCGGCGCGCAAGCGGTGTTCACTCCGACGGATATGCAGAGCAAGCAAGCGTTTACGCGCGAACCCATAGTGGGCCTGCAAACAATAGCCAAAGGCCCGGCAGGGAGGGCATAAGCCATGGCCATCGAAAAAACAGATGTCGTCATCGTCGGTATGGGCGCAGTGGGCGGTATCCTTGCGGCCGAGCTTGGCAAGGCGGGAATGAAAGTTGTCGGTCTGGAGCGCGGCCCGCGCCTCACCACCGCGGACTTCAACCCGCACGACGAACTGCGCTACTTCCAGCGGCAGGATCTTCGCCCAAACTGGAAGCGCCAGCCCGTCACCTGGCGCCCCAATACGGGAGTGCGCGCGCACCCCATGCCTATTCTGAATTACGGCAATCAAGCGGGAGGAGGCACCGTCCACTACGGCACACTCTCCTGGCGCATGCACGAGGATGACTTCCGCGCCCGTTCGCAAACGATCGAGCGTTACGGCGCATCGGCAATCCCCACTGATTCTTCGCTCGCTGATTGGCCGGTGACCTATGCCGACCTCGAGCCTTTCTATGATCAAGCAGAATTCGAGTTAGGCGTATCCGGCAAGGCAGGCAATTTGCAAGGCCGCAAGATTGACGGCGGCAACGTGTTTGAAGCCCCGCGCAAGCGTGAGTATCCACTGCCGGCATTGCTCATGGATCAATCGGGCGTTCTGTTTGCCGAAGGGGCGCGCAAGCTGGGCTATCACCCGTTTTCTTCCCCGCGCGCAATTATTTCGCAGCCGTATCACGATCGAGCCAGCTGCACCTACTGCGGCTTCTGTCAATCCTTCGGCTGCCACGTTGGCGCTAAATCGAGCATCCTCGTCACCAAGCTGCCGGAAGCCGACGCCACCGGCAATTTCAAGTTGCTCACCGGCGCGACCTGCTACCACGTGAATACCGACAACAGTGGGCGCGCGACGGGAGTGGCTTATTACGGCCCCGACGGCTCGGACAACACCATCGAGGCGGAGGTCGTGATTCTCGCTCCCTTCATTTACGACAACACCCGCCTTCTTTTGCTTTCAAAGACGGATAAATTTCCAAACGGCCTGGCGAATTCAAGCGGCCAGTTGGGCAAGCATGTGATGGCGCACATCATGGCCAAGGTGTTCGCCGCATACGACGACCGCTTCGTCAACATTTACATGGGGCCGAGCGCGCAAAAGCATACGATCGACGATTTCAACGCCGACAATTTCGACCACAGCGGCATGGGCTTCATTCGCGGCGCGCAAATTTCGATTGGTCCCGCCGATCTGGAAGCCGGTCCGATCGGCACCGCCATGAGCATGGATCCACCCCCCGGCACGCCAAAATGGGGCGCGGCGTATCGCGATTTCTTCGCGAAGTATTTCGCCCGCTATGGCGCCATCAACGCGCAAACCGAAAACCTCGCCTACGCCGATCAGACCATCGATCTTGATCCGGACGTGCGCGATCAGTGGGGCATGCCTGCTCCTCGCGTGACCTATGACTGGCGGCGTCCGAACGAGCGCGCCCGCGTCGAATTCCTGATGCAAAAGATGGAAGGCGTGGCGCGCGCGATGGGCGCGACGCAAGTGTGGCGTGGAGCCCTCAGTCCGGGCGCCCCGGGCGCGCACCACGAAGGCGGCACGCGCATGGGAAATGACCCGAAAACTTCGGTCGTGAACCGCTACGGCCAAACGTGGGACATTCCCAATCTCTTCTTGATCGGCAGCTCGACCTTTCCATCGATGAGCGGTTTCAATCCCACGCTCACCATCCAGGCGCTCGCCTATATGAGCGCCGATGCTATCGCCAAGCGCTACAAGAGCAGGCCCGGCCCGCTCGTGTAACGGCCAACTAATTTTAGTGTTTTCTGCCTAGTGTATGGACCTGAAAGTAGCACAGGCAGTCTTGCCTGTGCGCTTTTCGCGATCGAAATTGGGTCGGATAGCCGGCATCCGCGATCCACAACCCCGCACAGCCAAGAGTGGCTGTGCTGCAAAAACATTCCTTCGCACGCAATAATTCCGACGCAAACAAATTAAGTTTGAAGGTGCGAGAATCGCATCTAATGCGGGGCTTGTTTTCCCGGCGCCGCAGCCGTCGCCCCAGACGCTCCTGATTTAGCCTGCGCCGCTCCCGTTACGCCGGGAGTTTTCGTGGCGGGTGATGCCGCAGTCCGAGCAGAAGGCGCGCCGGCACTAGACCCACCACCAGGCGAAGGAACCGTAAACAGCCCGTACAGATCCAGATGCCCCGCCAGAGTCTCCGCTTCCTGCCCGTGTACGAGAACTTTCAGTTCCCGGATCCCGGTCCCGTTTGCGCCCAGTGTCTGCGCTATGGAATCCACTGCCAATTGCTCGCTGAGAATTCCCGAAGGCATCCCTGAGGCAATTTCGTCCGAAAAATCCGCGATCGCCGTCTTGTCAGGTTGGATGTAGAAAGCCAGCAGGCTTGCTTCCGCCGGCAGTGTCCGTTTATCCGGAGCGGGTGCCTGCACGATCAGCGCGTTGATAAGCTGCTTGGAGCGCTCGACCGGATCGGCGGAGAGCGGAAGGGAAATGGTCGTGGGCTCCAGCGTATTCGGGGAAGTTGCCGATAGCCAAAACATTTGCGCCTGCACTTGCACGTCCGTCGGCGTCGAGATCGGCACCTGCATCACTTCGCGCCGCGCTTGCTCGTCGGTTTTGGGAGCGCTGCGCAGCCGCTGAACTGTCTGGCGCAATCCCGGCAGCGTCACCAGGCCCAGCGCCACCATCGCGGCGAGGATCGCGATCGTCGTTTTGAGTCCCTTCGACAAAGCCCTACTTGCCTCCCGATTCATAAATAGTTCGAAACGCGGCGACCGCTCGCGCCACTCCATCCGCCAGACCCGGCCCCATCTGATCGAGCCGGGAGCGGTCCGGCACGCTGATGCTCGACACTTCGATGGCCACCGCGGGCGCGCCGACCGTTCGCAATTGCCGCACTGGGGCTTCGAACGGAGATTCCGGCGAGCCGCGAAACCGCTGCGCCATTTGGATCTGGATCAGCTCGGCCAGCCTCCGGCTCTGATCCATAAATTTGAATTGCGCGCGGTCCCAGGGCAAAAGTCCCGAGCGCGGCGCGATGGCCGTATTTTGCACCATTGCCAGCTGCGGCATGGAATACACGCGGACCGTTCCGGGCTGGCCCGTGGAGGAAACGTGCAGCGTGATAAAAATATCCCCGCGCTGCGCGTTGGCTAGCCTGGAACGGTCGTCGAAGGAGGGATTGTCATTTGCCTGCCTTGTAAGAAGTACGCGCAGTCCCTGAGCCTCCAGAGAAATGCGCACCAGCCTTGCGTAGCTGAGGACAACATCGCTCTCCACGATCCCGGATGATCCGCGCGCGCCTGTGTCCGCTCCGCCGTGCGCCGGATCAAGAATGACAACGCTCAAAGATTTCTGCGGTGGGGCCGTCGGTTCAACTGCCGGCTGCGCCGGCGCCGAGGGCGTTTGCTGCGGAACCGGCGTAGAAGTCTGTGGCGCAGGCTGACCCGGCGCTTCCGGGGCCTGCGTCGATGGCGCCTGCGCCGGAAATGCCTGCGCGGCCGCAATCATCCACACGAAAATCAAGCAAATCAGTTTGCTGGGCACTCCCACGAGGATACCAGAATCATTCCATTCCTGAGAGACCGTCCGCGGAGTATTTCGCTCGTCTTGCAAACAAGGCGTCATCAGGCAAATCTTTTTTTCGGCTTTCTCCATTGGAAAAAAAAATAAGGCCAAGCTTTCGCACCTACGGGGCGTAGCATGCCAGCCCGGCGTAACGCCCCGGGTATCAAGCTTAGATGGCACCTGCCGCCCTGCGAAGCATTCTCTCGTGAGCCTGCGGTCGCTTGGCCTGGACGCTACAACTTGACGCTTTAAGATTGTGTCAGTGTCATTCGAGCTGATCCGCCGGACATCCAATTCTCCATACCCTCTGCGCCCTCTGTGTTAAAAGCCCTTCGCGATGAAAGTCGCGGTCGCCGCCCCGCTTTCAAGTAGCAAATTTCGGACTTCATTGCGTTTCAATTCCATTTCCTCACGACTTATTTACGCACGCCTTTCCATATTCTCAGGAAGACGCACCTTCATTCCAGGCGCGAAAACAATTCATTAATTCCACTCGATCGCGTGGTTGAGGAGCTTATTTAGATGAAAGCCGTAACCACATATTTAGCGGCAATTGCGAAGGTCATCCTCGCCGCAGCTCTGGCGTTCGCAATCGCGCCGGCCCGCGCGGCCCTGGGCCAATCCAATCCTCCGCCGGCGGGCGCCGATGCGGAAACGGGAACAAGCACGGATCTGTACATCATGATGGGATCCGATTTCGTTCGCCCTGGCCTTCTTCCCAAGGCGAACTACAACATCGGCATTGGCCACACCTTCGGTTTCCTGAAGAAGGACCCGTTCGGAGACGAACTCACCATCGCCTACACGTATGAGGATGGAGGCGACGGTTTTTGGTATTCTCAGGTCGGTTCCCACACCGATAGTTTTGGAGTCATGAAAAACTTCGGATTGCCGAAGACCAAGCGCGTCACCGGCTACACCTGGATCCAGGCCGGGATCAGCACCTTCACGGGAAACCCGACTCTGCAAAATCATTTCTACAACGGCGAATCCCTGGGCGCCGTCGTTCATTTCGACGATCACAACTCGATCTGGATTCAAGAAACATTCAATAAGATCATTAGCGTGCCGTGGTACACCACCACAAGCATCGGCTACACGAGAAGCTGGTAACTCGGCGCGCCTGGAAGCAGAGTTGGAAGAGTGAACGTGTATTCTATCGATGCGGAGGTAGCGTGTTTGCTTATGCTTAACAATCTATTTCGATGGATCAGTTATGCCCTGGCGGTATTGGCGCTAGCCGCCAGCCTTGGCTTGCTCATCGGCGATGCGGGAAAAGGAACTTTCCCACAACTATCCGCGGCGGCCGCCACCGCCGCGCCATTGCTGCTTGTGGGCACAGCATTTTTATTTGTTCAGCCCGTCCTTCGTCCACGGTTGGTAGAATTGTTGAAAAACGTGCTCCTTGCGACGACGTTTTTACTTTGGGGGTTTGTTCAACTCATGCCGCAAAATACGATGTCGATGCGGTTGGGAAATGTGGTCATCGCGCTTTACGTTGTGGATCTGGCCTGGATGACCATTGGCTCGGTGATTTCTCAGGAGAGAAATTAAGCCGGGCATTCCTTACGTCTTCGTTTCGATTGACTTTGATTTCAATTCGATTCCATCGGGGGGGCAATGCGAACAAACAACGCGCGATCCGCGGCGAGGCTTGAACCTGAGATCCAGGCAAATCTGGGCCCCGCTTTAAAAAGCGAACCGTCGCTGGGCGCCGACGGAGGAGCGATCAGCCAGTTGGTCAGCCGGGCTTTATCCTTAAAACCGCGCGGCGCGATCGGAAATGATGGACTGGTCGTACAGAATTTATCGGCCAGACTGCGCGTGCGGCTGATCGCCCGGCGAATCCACCCGTGGGACCGCGACCGGCCCGCGAATGAACGCAGTGAATTGTTCGTTCAGCAATGCCTTGAAGACGTCAGCAACGCCATTCCAAAACTCTTTCGATCGATGGCGGAAGTCGATGAAATGGAAGTCATCGTTCTGGATCCAAGAGGCAAAAGAGCGGTCATTTCCGGAGTCGTGAAAAGAAGCGACGCGCTCTCCTCGAATTGCTTCTCTGCCGGCATGAAGCTCAGAGCCATGGGCCTTGCCTTTGGACGAAGCAATTCCGGCTTCGAGCGAATGGACGAAAGCCCGGTAGTTCTTCCAAGTACTTTGGAGCGCGAGTTGAACACAATCCCTTCCAGGGAATGAGTTTTCAACGACGAACGATTTATAAACTGGCGAAAGCCCCTCATAATTGGACTGACGTGATGTCATTCAGAGATCAAGAAGTGTTTCGCGGATGCGATTTTGACCGTGGACTTCGCCATACATAACGCCCGGGCAAGCGTGCCGCCCGATTCCCCCGGCGGGAACCTGCAGCTGGACCCTGCATTTTGCTGGCAGGCGGTGTACAGCCGTGACCACCGCTTCGACGGCCGTTTCTTCGCCGGCATCGTCACCACCAGCGTCTACTGCAGGTCCATCTGCCCGGTGTCCTTCGGCCATCCTGAAAGTGTCCGCTGGTTTCAATCAGCCGCGGCTGCGGAAGCGGCTGGTTTTCGTCCGTGCAGGCGATGCCACCCGGACACTTCACCCGGGAGTTCCGCGTGGTTCGGAACCTGGGCCGTGGTCTCCCGGGCGCTCAAGCTGATTTCCGAAGGCGCGCTCGATGGCGGCAACCTGGAGCAGCTTGCCGACCGCGTGGGGGTCGGATCGCGGCATCTTCGGCGGCTCTTTCAACAACATCTGGGCGCCTCGCCGCTGAAAATTGCGCGATCCCACCGCGTGCTCGTCGCGCGAAATTTGATCGCGGAAACGCAACTTCCGATCACAGAAATTGCGCTTGGCACCGGCTTCCGAAGCATTCGCCAGTTCAATCATTCCGTGCGCACGGCCTTCGGGCAATCACCCACGCAGCTTCGCCGCCTTAATGACGCAGGCGCCGTACGCGATCCGCAAGCCGGGATCATCGTCCACCTGCCCTATCGCCCGCCTTTCGATTGGCCGTCGCTGATTCAATTTTTCAAATCTTGGGCCACTCCGGGTGTCGAATCCGTCGCGGAAGAAATCTATCGAAGGACAATAGAAATCGGGGGCATCGCCGGCGCGATCGAGGTGTGGCACGAGCCCAGCCATGCCCGTCTGTCCATCCGCGTCCTTTTGCCCGGATGTGGCCGCTTGATGCACGTTGTCCAGGGGGCTCGGCGTTTATTTGATCTTGGTGCAGACGCGATGCACATCGGATCTTATCTTGCCCGCGACGCAAGACTGGCGGGATTAGTGATGGAGCGGCCGGGTCTGCGCGTCCCGGGCGCCTGGGACGGTTTCGAGTTGGCCGTGCTTGCTGTCCTCGGACAAAATCTGAAGGCTGACGATCCGGCGCCGTCCGTCGGTCTTCTCGTAAAAGGATTTGGCCGGCCTCTTCATATTTCGGTACCGGGGCTTACTCACTTGTTTCCGCAACCAGGGATTTTGGCTGAAGCGGATCTTGAGAGCATCGGGATTTCCGCGCAGCAGGCAATTATAATCCGTGCTTTGGCTAGAGCTGTCACAGCGGGAACGCTCACGTTCGATTCCGTAAAAGGCGCACGATACGCCGTATCTCAGTTGCATTCGTTGCCGGGATTGGGAGAAGACACGGCCTCTTACATCGCTATGCGAGCTCTGGGAGATCCCGATGCATTTTCCCGCACCAGCCTCGCATTTCGGACAGCCTCGGCTTCTCGCAGGAACCCGGTTTCGCCTGAGGAAGTCCTTCGGATTTTCGAGGGGTACAGGCCGTGGCGCTCCTACGCGGCCATGCACTTTTGGATGTCGATGCAGCAAGGCCCACAGTCGGCGCGTCCGCCGATTGCCGCTAGAAATAGTAACGCAAGATCCATTCGGCGACGCAGCACGGTTTTGCGGCGTTCTCCGCTTCGATCGTGATGTCAAACACGGCCACGACGCTGCCTTGCAACTCCTGGTAAGACTGCAAACGAACACGTGCGCGAATCTTCTCGCCCGCGCGAACCGGTGCCGGGAAACGAACCCGATTCAGCCCGTAATTGATCGTCTGCCGCACGCTGCCTGGCAACTGGATCGCCTCCCTCATGAATTGGCTCATTAAGGAAAGCGTCAGAAAGCCGTGGGCGATCGCAGCACCGTAGGGCGATTCGCGCCGCGCCCGTCCCGGATCGACATGAATCCATTGCTGATCCCCCGTCGCTTCGGCAAACTGCAGGATGCGCTCCTGCGTCACGACGAGCCAGCCGGTCGTGGCGATTTCGCGCCCCACGTAATCTTTCAGTGTTTGCAGAGATTCAAGTACGAGGGTTGGCATGGCGTTCAGAAGTCCAGTGGCGCAGGCTTCAGCCTGTGGGTTTTCCATCCGCTCAAGAGAAACCCCACCGTCTGAAGCCTGTGCTACTGAAAAGACCGCACAAATAAATTTCAGGCAATCCCGTGTTACTTCGCCGATTTCAATTCCGCGTACAGTTGCCCGACGAACCGGTCCGCCATTTTATCCCCGTTCGGCGCGGCCGGCGGAACGCTTGCGTCAAATGCAGCGGAGGGATGCGCGGCGACAACTTCGTCCGATGTCTTCCCCTCTTTCATGAGCTTCGCAACTTCATTCCGCACACCAATGATCATATCCCGATGCGCCATCACGGCGGTCCTGTCGACCGTCGGTCCATGGCCCGGGATAATTTTCGTATTTGGCCCGGCGAGAGCGACCACCTGGCCGAGGCCCGCGATCATCCCGTCAAGGCTTCCGCCGTTCACGCGATCGATGTTGGGATATCCGATCGAGCGGTAGAAATCTCCCGTCATGATTACGTCCGCGTTGTGAAAGTACACCATCGTGTCGCCGTCGGTGTGGGCTCTCCGGATGGGGATGAGGTCCACGATTTCGCCGTCCATGTGAAACGTGACTTTGTTTTCATACGTGATGACCGGAAGCGCGACATCCGGAGCGGGCGTGCCCGGCTGCCCGTTTGCCCCAGCGGCGGGATTCATCAGACGGTCGCGCAATTCATCGCGCGCGAAAATCGTCGCGCCCAGTTTCGCCATGTTCGCGTTGCCGCCCGTGTGATCGGGATGCACGTGCGTGTTAACCACAAAGCGAATCGGGTTCGGCGAAATCTTCTTGATTTCCGCCACGATCCGGTCCGTGAGCGGAGCGAATTGCGTGTCGACCATGAAAGTCCCTTGCGGCCCGACCAACACTCCGATTGTTCCGCCACGGCCGTCCACCGTATAGAAACTATCCGTAATCTTGTTCGATTTCACTACCGTCTTGCTGTCGTCGACCGGCGCCTGGGCGCGAGCCGATCCCGCTACCATGAGTGACACAATCAACAAGGCTCCCGGCGCAACGAGGGCGCGTCGAATCAATGAATTTTTCATTGGCGTTTGCTCCTGATGGAAAATGCGATTTTGACTTGGGTTGCTGGTCGAGAGTATATACCAAACACGCTTTGTGCCAATATCCAGGCGTAGGAATTCCTTTGGCTCCTTTGGAGGCTCCATGAAACGCGTCACCATGATCTTTTCGCTGGCCCTGCTGGCGGGGCCAATGTTCGCTCAGGAAGGCCCCGCCGTTCCAACGCTCCCCTTCGAATCGGTCCCGAACCCCCTGAAGTATTCCGCAGATCAAAACTTAGGAGAAGTACTGAGCGTAGCCGTGAACTCCAAGGGTCACATCATCGTCTTGAACCATCCCGGCACGGCCACGGCAGGCCCCGTCTACGGGAATGCCACAACTCAAATTTTTGAATTCGACGCGGACGGTAAATTCATGCGCGAGATCGGCCACGGCGTCTACGGCCTGGCCTACGCGCACTCGGTCCGCTTCGATAAGTACGATAACTTGTGGGTCGTCGATAAGGCGGCCATGTCCGTCATCAAGTTCAACCCCGCGGGCTATGTTCTGATGAACCTCGGCCGCCGCGACGAAGGCCCGGACCAGCCCCGCTACCGCCGAGCCGACCCACCGCCCACCCCCGTGGACGGCTACTTCAACGGCTCAACCGACGTCGCGTGGGACAAGGATGACAACATCTACGTGGGCGACGGCTACTTCAATTCGCGCATCGCCAAATTCGACAAGCATGGCAACTGGATCAAGCAATGGGGAGGCCCTGGAACAGGCGGCATCCACGCTAACGAAAATCCCGGCCAGATCAAGAATCCGCACAACCTCGGCATTGACCGCGATAGCAACGTGTATGTAGCCGATCGCGGCAACCGCCGCATTCAGGTCTTCGACCTCGATGGAAATTTCAAGAAATTCATCTTCCTAAATGTGCCCTATGACAAGATGCGGCACCCTGTTTTGGGCAACTTGCCGGTGGACCGCCCCGACGAAACCGCGCCCTGGACCATCTGCATCACCAACACCACTCCGCAATATCTTTACACCACCGACGCCGAGCCCGGCCGCCTCTACAAGCTTCAATTGCCCGAAGGCAAGATCCTCGGCATGTGGGGCGAATCCGGCCACGAACTCGGCGAGCTCAACTGGGCCCACGGCCTCGCCTGTCCGTCGGACGACCTCCTCTACATCGCCGACATGAATAACTGGCGCGTGCAAAAGCTGGACACGAAGGGAAAAAAGTAGCGCAGGCTTCAGCCTGTGGATTTTTGTCCGTGCAAGAACAACCCCAAGCCGAACCGGCCGCATAAAAAGTATTTCATTTTGTCATTCCGAGCGAAGCGAGGAATCTCTCTTAGGTTTAAACTCAGGAAAAAGAGATTCCTCGGCTCGCAGCGCGCCGAGGAATGCAAAAATGCTTGGTTTTCCGCAAGCCGTGAGCCCTGCGCTACCAATTAGCCAACCATTTAAAAAAAACGCGCCCCGGGCTCTCGAGAGCCGAGGGCGCGCTTTCTTTCAGAGTACTTACTGCCCGATTTCCAGGATCACAAACGATCCGGCGATCGGTGTGGGACGCGGCCGTGGATTGTCCGGAGTTGGCTGCCCCGCGGGTTTGAAGTCCGCGGTTTCCGTGTAGACGCGGTGCGTCGTGGGGTCCAGCGTCATCGTACGAGTGCCGACTTGCGTGTTGATATTCCCGACGACGGTGTACTTGTCCGCTGAATCCTGGTGAATCACGGAAACGAAGCCATCCCGACAAGAGGCGAACGCCATTCCCGTGCCCGGATCGTATCCGTTCCCATCGGGGTCGCCGCCAATTGGCGGGGAAGCGACCACCTTTCCGTTTTCGGCATTTACCACGACCATGACCTTATCGCAGGCCACGAAAATCCGCTTGTGCGCGCTATCGTATGCCATGGCGGAAGGCCCGTCGCAGGGCGCCAGCGGCCACGTCCCTTTGATGGCGTACGATTTCGTGTCGAATTCCTGTATGGAACTCTTGTCTTCGATGTTCACCCACATGTTTCCACTTCCGTCGAGGACGGCCTCTTCCGGCTTACCGGCGAGCTTGACTGTGCCGATGACCTTACCGGAGGTTGCGTCAATCACCGTCGAGTCACTGCTCTTGCCGTTAAACGTAAACACGCGCTTGGTGGCGGGATCGTAGCGGATCGAGTCTGGATCCTTTCCAGGAATGTCGATCACGGAGGTCGCCTTCAGCGTTTTCAGATCGACCACCGACACCGTGTTGGCGTCTCCGTTGCTCGTAAACCCTTTGCCCAGATCCGTGGCCAGAGCGATGCCGTGAGAGTTCTTGGAATTGGCAATTTCAATGTCGGCGATCACTTTCCTGGTGGTGACGTCCACTACCTGGAAGTGCGATCCGCGTGCGACAAAGAGCCGGTGCGTGGGCGGATCAATCAACATGTAATCCCACCCGCCGTCTCCCCCGATTTGCATTCTTTGAATAACCTTATAGCCGCCCGCCTGTGGTGCGGCATACACAATCACGCCGGCAAGCAACGACAGGCAAATCATCGGGCTTGTCCGGCGCAACCATCCAGCCAACTTTTTTCGTAACATGCGATGCATCTCCTTATGGTTTCGTTTGAGCAGAAAGTATCACACCTGGTCCTATACCGATCATACGTTTCACAGCCGTAATAAATTTCGCGGCAGCCGTCCAGTCTTATCGCACCTCGACCGGCGTTCCCGCGGCCGCCACCGTCGCTTCCTTGTCGCTCGTCAGGTAGTATTGAATTGCCGGCGTGATGATCAGCGACAGCACCATCGAAATCAGGATTCCGCCGATCACCGCGATTGCCAGGGGTTGCAGCATCTGCGAACCTGCCCCCAGCGCGAGCGACAACGGCAGCATGCCCGCCACCGCCGCCATAGCCGTCATCACGATGGGTCGAAGTCTCCGGCGCCCCGCTTGGATCATGGCCTCTTCCGCTGCGAACCCAACCCCCCGGAATTTCTGATTGGCGTCGAGCAACAGGATTCCGTTCTTGGCCACGATGCCGAGCACCATGATCAGTCCCATGAAGGACGCCACGTTGAAATCGGTGCGCGTAATGTACAGCGCGAAAAACACGCCCGAAGTCGATAGAATGGCCGACGACAGAATCGCCAGCGGCGCCGAGAAGGATCGGAACTCGAACAGCAGCACGATGAAAATCAGGACCAGCGCGAGCAGGAGCACCACCGCTAGGTCGTGGAACGATTTCTGCTGCTCCTTGTATGTGCCCCCGTAGGCCACCCGGATCGACGGGGGTAAGTGCAGATCGTTTACCGCCTTCTGCACCGCGGCCACTCCTCCGCCTAGGTCGATGCCCTCGAGCCGCCCAATAACTTCCTTTTCCTGCTGCAAGTTATCACGGAGAATTTCGGTCTGGCCCGGCACTTCGGTAAAGGTGGACACGGAACCGAGAGTGGCCGATCCGCCGTTCGAATTGACGATCACTGTGTTGTTCATCGCTTCGAGCGAAGCGCGGCTCGACGCCGGGTAACGAACGCGCAGAGTGTAGGCCTTGTCATTGATAATCATAGGCGCGGTGGCGGGCTCGCCGTCCACAATCGCGGCGGCTACCGTGGTCAGCTGGTCGGTTGTGAAGCCGGCCTTCGCGGCTGCCGCCGGATTCACGGTAAAAACTACAGCTGGGCCGCTCGTGGTGTTGTCAATCCCGTCTTCAATGTCCACGATGGGTTTCTTGTAATTGATCTGGATGCGGCCCAGGGCATCGGCCACACGCGGTGCCCAGGCCGTCAGTTGATCCACATCCGGTGAAAACAGCTGGACGACGATCGGCTGTGGCGCACCGGTAAGGTCCGAAATCATGTCCTGAAGCACTTGCGTGAATTCCACGTCAAGAGCTGGTTCCGCAGTTGTAACTTTGCTGCGGACGTCGGCGATGATGTCGTCAATCGGGCGTCTTTTTCCGTCCTTCAGCTTGACTGCGATGTCGCCCGTATTGGGCTCGGTTACGGCGGCAAGTCCGAGCTGCAATCCCGTGCGCCTTGATGTGTTTTCCACCTCAGGGACTGACTTGATGATATTTTCCACGTGCGTGATGACACGATTGGTTTCCTGAAGCGAGCTGCCTGGCGGCATGACGTAGTCCAGAATAAAGCCGCCCTCGTCCATGTGGGGAAGCAGGTCAGTTCCGAGCTGCCTGTAACACAAATAAGAAACCGCGATCAGAATCACGCAAAACCCTCCGAGCCAAAGCGGATGCTCGAGCGCGCGCCGCATCCAGCGCTCGTAAAATACGATGATTTTCTCGAACAATCCGCCTTTAAGCGATTCTTCTTCCGCGGCCATCATGCGTTTCATGCGCTCGAATTCCCCATCTTCGGAATCTTCTTGCCCCGCATGCTCCGTGACTGCGGGCTCTTCATGGCCGCGACGGATCAAATAAACTCCCAAGTTCGTCGACCAGGTCAGCGCCAGGGCCAGGGAAGTCAAGAGCGAGACGCTCATGGCGATGGCCAGCGCGCGAAAGAACGTTCCGGTCACGCCCGTGATCGAGATCAAAGGCAGAAACACTACGATCGGCGTAAGCGTCGAACCGATCAATGGGACAGTCAGTTCCTTGAGGGCGCTGTTGACTGCTTCAAGCCGACCTTCACCCCCGTCGCGGTGAAGCACTATGTTTTCGACGACCACGATCGCGTCGTCAATCACCAGCCCGCCCGCGGCCGCGAGACCCCCGAGCGTCATCATGTTAAAGCTCTGACCCAGGATCTTCATGGCGATGAACGTGACGAAAATAGCCACGGGAATTACCAGGCCCGTCATCAGAGCCGTGCCAACGTCCCGCAAGAACAGCCAGATGATGAACCCGGCAAGCAGCAGACCAATGATGATCGCGTCGCGCACGCTTCCAATCGACTCGCGCACGATATTGGACTGATCGTAAAAGACATTCAAATCTACGCCCGCGGGCAGTTTCGGCCGGATCATCTCGATTTCCTGGTGCACCAGGTTGGCAACTTCCACTGTGTTGCTTTCCGGTTGCCGGCTGATGCTGAGGAGGACGGCTGGCTTCCCATTCGCCGTGACCACCGTGAAATTTGGCGCCGCGGAAGCCGTCACCGTCGCTACGTCATGGACTCGGACGGGCGCGTCACCCACATTCTTGATGACCATGTTGCCGATGTCTTCCGCGTTGTGAACCTGTGAATCGACCAGGCCAAGAAACAACTGGTGATTTCGGCTCAGAAGTCCGGGCGAATCGACTATATTCGTGTGATTGGCTGCATCCAGAATGTCTTGCACCGTCACATGGGCGCGCAGCATCTTGGACGTATCGGGCGTCACTTGAAATTCCGGCGTCTGCCCTCCTTGCACCAGGACGGTTGCAACCCCGTTGAGCCGGTTCAAGCGCGGCTTCATGTCATACGTTGCGATTTCCCACAGCTGCGTTTGCGGGACTTTGTCGGAGGTGAGGCTGTAGCCAAGAATCGGGAAGCTCGCGAAATCTAGGCGGTGTGTTTCAATCGCCGCCGTGGACGGCAGCGTGCTCTGAACGCGCGCGATTTCCGAATTCACCAGCTGGAGCGTCGTAACCATGTCCACGTTCCAGTTGAATGACAAATCGATTTCCGCCGATCCCCGGCTGGTCGTCGAGCGCACATCCTCTAAGCCCGGGACGCTGTTCACCGCGTTTTCGAGCGGGCGCGTAATGGTGACTTCCATCTGCTCGATGGGCATCACGCCGTTATCCACGCCAACGATAATGCGCGGAAAATTCGTGGCCGGGAAAACAGCGATGGGCAGTGAGAGCGCCTCGTATACTCCGACCACCGCCAGCGTCAGGATCAAAAAGATGATCGACTTGGAGTGTCGCGCAAACCAATAGCGCGATTCAGGAGAAGCAGACGTATTGGAATGGCTGGGTGTTTTATCTGACATGAGGGTCTACCTGCCGCAGAGTCGCAAATGGAAAACGAAAAACAAAGGCCGCGCTGGTTCTGGCCATTTCATCAAGGCTGGGGTTGATGTGCTTGGCCGTGATCATTCCTCGTCCTCATCCGGCATCTTCGGCGCCTGCACCTGAATCTTGGTTTTCGCCAGGATCGGATCGTCCTCATTTGCAAGTTCAAAGGCTCCTATGGTGACCACGCGCTCCCCGCCTTGAAGCCCGTCGGTGACCTGCACGGTTCGGGCCTCGCCGTCCCGGATGCCGACCTTTACTTTCTTTTTGCTTGGCGCGTTGTCGCTATCCAGAACGATGACCGTGTTGACTCCGTCTGTAGTAGTCAAAAGGGCCGCCTGGGGGATCACCACTGCGTCCTTCACCGTTTCGGCCACCATGGCAACGCGCACGCTGGTTCCGGGACGCAGGTTTTCTTTTGGATTTGCGGCTTGCACCCAAACTTCCACCGTCGTGCTATTCGGGTCCACCGCGGGACTCACCAGGGAGACTCTCCCTTTCACCACGGTGAGCTGCCCTGGAATCGTTATGGTCGCAGGGTCGCCCACTTTCAAACTCGCCGCTTCCAGCTGCGCCACGTGAGCGCGGGCAACAATTTGGGAAAGGTCCATGACGGTGACGACAGGAGAGCCCGTAGCCGGAGTTTCACCGGGATAGTAGGGACGGTCGGTCACGACGCCGTTGATCGGGCTGGTAATCTTGGTGTAACTCAACTGCGCGTTGGCGTTCTCCGTGTCGCCTTTCGCGGCGCTTAGCGCTCCCTCGGCAACTTTCAGGTCATATTGTTTTTGCGCCAGGTCGTATGTATTCTTCGCCTGACTCAAAGCAACGGAAGCATCGTCCAGGTCCTTCGCCGAAACTGCCCCTTCCTTGAACAGCGCCGCGCGGCCGTCGTAAAACTTCTGCGCCGAATCCAAAGTTTGCTTGGCGAACTTCAGGTCCTGCGCGGTCTTCTGCAACTGCATCTGGTAGGTGACTTCGGCCTGCGCGTAGCCGCCCTGGCTTTTCATCGCCGCCCCGGTCAAGTCCTGGTTTTCCAGCTCCCCAAGCACCTGCCCGGCCTTCACGTGGCTGCCCTTTTCCACATTCCATTTCTTGATTGAAGAGACGACCTTGGGCACGATGGCCGCTTGATCGCGCGGGTACAGGACCGCGTCCGTCACCACTTTGCGCGAGATCGGCCCCTTTTCCGCGGCGTCTACCTGCACCGTCACGGTTGGCGTTGTTTCGTCCGCTTTTTGTGTGCCGCAGCCTGAGAACAGGATCCCCGCAGCCAGAAGGACTGCAAAAGTGCGGGCCCTACGGCCCTTATCCATTTGATTCATCAAATGAAATTGCATTGATTCGCTCCAGTTCCTTTATTTGCCGCCATGGTCTCGATTCCTTAGAAACTTCCTGTAAATGTCTGCAGTGTCGCCAAGAGCGTACGATAGCGAATTTGCGCGTCAGCGTATGCATTCCGCGCCGTCACCAGAGCCGTTTCCGCATCCACGACTTCAGTCGCGGGCGAAGCTCCGGCCTGATAGCGCAAATTAGTGAGACGCAGGCTCTCCGCTGCAAGTTCCGCCGTGTTCCGCGATTCATCCAAACCCGCCCGGGCGACGATCGCCTCGTCATAATTGGCATAGAGTTCGCTCACGTTTGTCCGCTTGGCCAGGCTCAGCGACGCCTGGGCCGACGACTGTTTATACTCCGCCTGGTGCAGCTTGCTGCGCAGCGTTCCCCAATCCCACACGGGCACAGTCAACGCGGCAGTCAGAAAATAGCCAAGATTGGGGACGACTCCGATTTCGGGAAATGCGGCCCGAGCGCAGCGGAGGGCAAAGCAATTCGCTTCAATGCCGTAATCTGTATCCACTGTCAAAGTGGGCAGGAACGCGGTTTTCGCCAACTTGACGTCCAAATCTGACTCCCGGGCCGTTTCCAGGGCGACCCGAATATCGGGATTTTGCTTTTCAGCCATGGCTTGAATTTCCGGAAATGGCGGCAAAGCCGGCGCGGAGTCGAGGTCATCCACGACGCTGAAATTCTCATTAAAGTCGGGGAATAGCATGACGGCAAGGCCCAGGCGCGTGTCTTCCATAGAAAACTTGGCCTCATCGAACGCTTGCTTTTGAATCCGGTACTGGATTTCCGCCTTCAAGGCGTCACTATGGGGGGCTTGTCCCTGGTGTTCCAGCTGCTGCGTGATGTCCATGAAGTGTTTGGCCTGATCCAGCCCTGCCTGTGCGGTGGCATATTTGCGCTGCGCGACGACCAGAGCGTAATAGTTCTTCGTGACGGTCACACCCAGTCCGCGGCGCGCGATTTCGGCCTTCGCATTGGCCAGAGCTTCCGCGGCTTTCGCTCGGGTATATCCTGTTCCGAGCAGAAGCCCCGGTGAAAGATCTTCGTGTAATACGCCCCAGGCGCGGTAAACGTGAATACCATCGTTCGTTACAAATCTTCCGTCGGAGATTTTCCCGCCGTTTCCCTGCGTGCCAAGATATTGCGTCGTCGCGCTGATCGACGGCAGCATGGCGTTTCGGGCCTGAATTCGATCTTCATGCGCGCTCCTGGCATCGGAGGCCGCGCCCAGCAGCGTCACGTCGAGTTTTCTTGCTCTCTCCAACGCGTCCTGCAAAGTGACTGTCGTAGGCGCCGCCTCGTTCGGCCCGGATGGTTTCAGAAGCTGTACGTCGGATTCTCCCGCAGGCGGTGGGGCTGTGGCCTGCGCCGAGGCTCTTGAGACGGGGAAGATCACGGCGCCTGCGATGGCCACTGCCAGGAGAGAAAATCGCCCGATCGAAGTGAGCATTCGACTTTGGCGGGCTACCTGCCCCCCGTTGGGCATGACTATATCTACGAGACCGTATGAATCACCCATGAAGTTCATCTCCCCGCTTCCGGTTGCAATCGGCTGGATGCAATCCTGGAGCGAATTTCCAACCCCTACTTTGGAACGGCAGAATATAACCGTAACGAGCACGCTCATGTCAAGCAAACGCCTGAAGCATATCAATTCCACATGAAAATTATCTGAATAATTATTTCGCGAAAATCTTCGTTATTTTCGCTGCGGTTGGACGCTGCCATGGAATCCCGGGCGCCATCACGCGCTGATCCATGAAAGGCGATGTCAAGACCAATACCTCCCACGCGGCGGTAAGACCACAGGAAAATAGCCTTGCCGTCCAGCCCCAGCTAAGGAACGAGACGCTTTGAGCTTTCCTTTCCCGCAGATTCATCGTGCTTTCATAACGACGCCCATCAGTTCCCTACGCAGACAGGCAGAGCGGTTGCGCAGTGCCAACCGTGGTTCTATCGCTGACGTTTCGCCCATCGCTTTTTCAGGTTATCCGAGGGGGCATTGGGTTTATCGAGAGACTCGTGCCGGAATCGCCCAACTCCGGTAAAGAGCATTCAAGGGGCGCCTTTTTTTAATGCGTTCATCTGGAATTATTCGCCAAATCATAGCGAGTCAGGGTTGTTCCACTTGTATCGACTCATCGAAGATGGGCTCAGTAATTGACTTAACTCCCTTTCCATCCAACACTTCTCTTATTACCGCGTTTGACGTAGACTCCGACCAATGGAACGATCCCAGAGCCGCCCAGCGTGGAATACAGTGGATCCCAACTCGCCCATCGCGGCGGTGATCCTGGCGTGTGTAGTGGCCGTATTTTGCTTCCAGACAGATAAATTGGCTTACTTGCTGGGCATACCCCCTGACAACGTCGCGTCGTTTTGGCCTTCAACGGCGTTGTTAGTAGCAGTATTGCTATTGGTGCCACGAAGGATTTGGCCAGTACTCCTCCTTGCAGGAGTAGGAGGGATGGGCATTGCCAATATCGAGAACGGTGTGCCGATTGGCGTCGAGCCCTGGATCGCCCTTGGCAATATAACCGAGGCGCTCGTTGCGGCATTGGGGATTAGTCTCCTGTTGAAAGGGGTGCCCCATCTGAGTGGCTTGAAGACTTTGGCCAGGTACGCAGTGTTTGCCGTGATCCTGGTGCCCTTCGCTTCAGCCTTTGTTGGCGCAAGCGGTAGCCCCCGCGGGTATTGGCTGCAGTGGAGGATCTGGTTTTTTGCGGAGGCCTTGGCATACCTCACTCTGCCGCCTGCAATATGGAACTGGCACCACGATGGGCGTGAATGGGCGCGTAAATCTCGTAATTACCTGGAATTCGCCGCGCTGATGACTTTGTTGATTTTTTTTGGATATTACGCGTTCATGGGCACTGGGAGAGTCGAGCGGCCAGCACTGCTTTATACTCTTGTGCCGCTTTTGCTGTGGGCCGCCCTGCGTTTGGGATTGAAGGGTGTGTCCACTTCAATGATTGTGGTCGCCCTGATATCCATTTGGGGAGCTGCTCATGGTCGCGGGCCCTTCTCAGAGCAGGGGCATCTCAATAACGTGTTGTCGCTCCAGCTATTTTTATTTTTCGCCGCGATACCCTTCACGGTTCTCGCGGTCCTCGTAGAGGAGCAGAAGCGTATACAACAGGCGCTGATCGACGAAGATGCGCAACTAACAGAGGCCCAGCGCCTGGGGCAGATGGGCAGTTGGCAATGGGACCCGCACAGCGGCACTGTGACATGGTCGCAGGAACTTTATCGAATCGCCGGCCTCGATCCTAAGGTGCCGCCGCCCAGCTACAAGGAATTCCCGCAGCTCTACACTGCTGAAAGTTGGGAACGGCTGCAACGCGCCGTAGAAAAAGCGCTGTGCGATGGAACGCCGTACGAACTCGACCTGGAGATCGTCCGCCCTGACACCACCAAAAAATGGACCAGAACTCGTGGTGAAGCGCGACGCGATGCCACCGGGCGTGTCGTCGCGATACGCGGCACGGCTCAAGACATCACCGAGCGCAAACTAGCGGAGCAGGCTCTGCGCGACAGCGAAGAGCGTTTGTCCTTGGCTGCTCAGGCGGGAAACATGTACGCCTTTGATTGGGACATGGCCACGGATATGGTCATTCGATCAGAGGAGAGCAACCGAATCCTTGGTGTGCCTGGCGGGCAGACTGGTCTTACTCTCCAGCAAGTATTGGCCAGTGTTCACCCTGAAGACCGAGCAACATTTATGCGCTCGATTGCCGATCTTTCTCCGGAAAGCCCAAACACCAGGCTTATCTTCCGCTTGTTGCGCCCCGATGGTTCAGTAGTGTGGCTGGAGAGAAGCGGGCACACCTTCTTTGACGAGCACGGCAGGATACTGCGGATGGTAGGCATGGTGGCGGATGTTACCGAGCGCAAGCAATCGGAGCAGGAGTTGATTGATGTTAACGAGCACTTGCGGGAGGCCAACGAGCGAATTGAGAAATTGAGAGATCAACTTGAGCAAGAAAATGTCTACCTTCAGAAAGAAATAACAGTCGAACTGAATCACCGGGAGATTGTGGGGCGAAGCGAAGCCATCCAGCGTGTATTGATGAAAGTCGAGCAGGTAGCGCCCACGAATACGACCGTGCTCCTTCTCGGAGAAACTGGGACCGGCAAGGAACTCATCGCCAGGTCCTTACATCAAAGCAGCAAACGCAATGGCCGACTGATGGTCAAAGTCAACTGCGCGGCTCTTCCAGAGGCGCTGGTCGAGAATGAACTCTTCGGCCGGGAAGTAGGGGCCTATACGGGGGCGCTCTCCCGCGAAATGGGACGTTTCGAATTGGCTCACGAATCCACTATTTTTTTAGACGAAATCGGAGAGCTGCCCCTGCAGCTACAGGCAAAGCTGCTGCGTGTTCTCCAGGAAGGCGAGTTCGAAAGACTTGGGAGCTCGAAGACCATTCGTGTGGACATACGCTTGATTGCGGCAACCAGCCGCGACCTAGAAGCTGCCGTGCAGGCAGGCAAGTTTCGCGAGGATTTGTACTATCGCCTCAACGTGTTCCCCATCCGCATTCCTCCGCTGCGGGACCGCTCGGAAGACATCCCAATGCTCATTTCACATTTCCTGAAAGATTTGGGTGGGCGAATGGGCGTGGATGTTCAATCCGTGCGAGCGGAGACGCTGACCGCGTTTCAGAACTACCCGTGGCCCGGCAATGTGCGGGAACTCCGCAATGTGATCGAGCGTCACCTGATACTTAACCCGGGACCTGTGTTCGAGGCTGAATTGCCGGAAGCAATTCGCACGGTTGCTGCTGCCGGTGGCGCCGCCGATGTGTCGGGGCGAAGCCACATTCGTCTCATTCTTGAACGCACCGGGAAGATACACGGCCCGGGTGATACGGAGAAACGCTAGCTTTGAAACCAATGGCGTTGGAGTCTCGGAGAAAAAACTCGGATTCGTTAGAGAAAAGCACTTCGTAAGCTGGCGATTCTGCTCGTGGTACTTATTCGAAAGCGACTATTTGAAATTCTCTTTTTGGACGCCGATTTTGTTGCTCGTCAATACCCTTGCTCTTCAGGCTCCGTTGCTCCATCTTTTCCCTTGCGCTCGCCGCGTCGGAACGTAGGATCGAGTCGTCGACTTTCGACCAAGTCTTTACGATCAGGCAAGATTACAACCCATTCGAGGTGCCTGCGCCCGGTTAATTTAACCCGAAATGCCTGCCAATCTTGCCAGTTGGACCGGTTCGCCAGTGCCCGATAAGTCGTGCCTTATCGGGAGGGGGCTTTCTGGTGCTGGGCACCTTGAAATTTGATTGTCTTGTTCTGCTTTCCGTTGATCGCGGGGGATGGTAGATTGCCGCCGCCATCGGTGCTGCCTATTGAAATGATTCTCTTCCGTTAGCATCCGCAACGGGAGGATAATCATTCCCAATTACCTATTCCAGGGCGAGGAGATGATGATGGAAACCAGGCGAGTCTTGTTATTCGCATGTGGCGCTCTTGCTGCCATGTTTCTTCTAACCGCGTCCGCACGACTTCACGCAAAGCCTCAGACGGCATCCGCGTTGAGCGGGCAGGTCACCTCCGCTGAGGAAGGTCCGATGGAAGGCGTGGTGGTCAGCGCGAAGAAGGATGGCTCGACAATCAGCATCAGCGTTGTTACGAGCGCCGCGGGCCGTTTTGCATTCCCCGTCGCAAGACTCGAACCTGGACACTACGCATTGAGCGCGCGAGCGGCCGGCTATGAGCTGGACGGAGCAGGGGCCGCGGATGTCGCCTCGGGCCAGGAAGCCAGGGCGGAAATCAAACTCCGAAAAGCTAAGAACTTGTCCGCGCATCTCACCAATGCCGAATGGCTGATCAGCATGCCGGGCACGGATGAGCAGAAACGCTTCCTGCTTAATTGTACCGGCTGCCATACGCTCGAGCGCATCATGAAGTCGACGCATGACGCCGACGAGTTCATGGACGTTTTCCACCGCATGAGCCTCTATTATCCCGGCAGCACTCCGCTAAAGCCGCAGCGGCTCGCCGGCACTGCAAGTCGCGATGTGGAACGCGGCGGCAACGGCAGGAAGACCGCGGAATGGCTCGCCAGCGTCAACCTCAGTCAAGAGCCGGCCTGGACTTTCCCTCTGAAGACCCAGCCGCGGCTCACGGGCAAGTCCACGCATGTGATCATCACCGAATACGATTTGCCAAATCCCCTGATCCAGCCGCATGACGTGGTGCTCGATCGTGAGGGCAACATCTGGTACTCCGACTTCGGCGAGATGTTCCTCGGTAAGATGGACCCGAAGACCGGCAAGGTGACGCAATATCCGATTCCGATAGTTAAGCCGGGATGGCCGGAAGGCACGCTCGATCTGGAATTCGACAAGGACGACAACCCCTGGGTCGGCGTGATGTACCAGAGCGCCATCGCGAAGTTCGACAGGAAGACCGAGAAGTTCCAGATGTGGTCCACACCCAAGGAATGGGACACCGACGCCGGCCAGCTCGGCCATCTCGCCATCGAAGGCATTCCTGCCGACAATAAGGTGTGGATCAAGAACTCGGATGGCGGCAACATCTACCGGCTCGATCTGATCTCCAACAAGATGGAGAACCTTGGCAACTTCAAGGATCCGCAGACCGGTAAGCGCATCGGGACCTACGGCATCGACTCGGATGCGCAGAACAACGCCTACCTGCTCGATTTTGCGGCCGGCAATATCGTCAAGATCGACGCCAAGACGAAGATTCCTACCGTCTACCAGACTCCGACCCCGGACTCCCGCCCGCGGCGCGGCCGCGTCGATTCCGAAGGCCGGTTGTGGTTTGCCGAATATCAGGGCAACGCGATTGGCATGTTCGATCCCAAGACCGAACACATCACCGAGTGGAAGGTGCCGACGGCGTGGAGCGCTCCGTATGACGCCGTGCTCGACCGCAACGGTGAAGCGTGGACTGCGTCCATGTTCACCGACCATGTAGCGCGTCTTGATACCAAGAGCGGCCAGTATACGGAATACATGCTGCCGCGCCCGACCAACATCCGCCGTGTCTATGTCGACGATTCGAAGAATCCCGGAACGCTTTGGATCGGCAGCAATCATGGCGCATCGATAGTCAAGGTCGAACCACTCGACTAGCATTCGTTCCGATTTGGGCGATTGGTTCTGGATGCCTTCGACGGATTGAACCGATATTTATCGGAATTCATTTCGGAAATTCTTTACTTACGTCAAGTATGCCTCAAGGCCTGCCCGATTTCGCTTACAGCGGTTCATTGCGAAGTGCAGAATAAAAATCACGCGCGCTCATATCTATCATCTCGGTTTAATCAGCATCATTGGAACAACTGAACAACGGCGCATGAAGTCTTATCGGATCTGGCTTTTGCCCTCGGCTAGCTTGGGCCGCATTCCCATAACGTTTTTAGTGCAGTGGGAATCGCCGTTCTCGTTTCACAAAAGGCTAAATACGCATTAGTATCTCGATTGAAAGCGGATCGATTCGCATACCATTGGGAGCCGTGCGAGGATTCGATGATTGTGTGTGAATATCTCTTCAAGGATTTCAATGCAAGGGGAAGTGACGAGTACCTGGATTCATGGGCCTCGCATGTAGACCGCATAGCTTACCAGGGCTGGGGAGTCTTAGAATGTACCCGAAGGCCCGGGAGGTTTGGACTGTGGACGGTATTGCTTTGCAGGCCAAGCCGGAATGCTCCCCGCCGCAAATTGAGGCATGATAGTTCGGCAGATCGCGAGGATTGATTTCGCGGTCCGTTCGATCAAGAGGCAAAGCGCGAATGAGTAGAACCGCTCCGCATCTGTTGTTCATGCGCGCCCATCATCCGCAAAGGTAAAAGGAGGCTGCATGCATCTTACAGCGGTTCAAAACCACCAATTGTTCATCAACGGCGAATGGCAAGATGCGTTCGACAACCGTAATTTCGAGAAAACGAATCCGTTCACCGGCGAAATCATTTCAAGGTTCTCGTCTGCCGGACGCAAGGACGCGGGGCGAGCCATGGATGCCGCAAGCGCTGCGTTTCCCGCTTGGAGCATCACGCCACCCGGTATGCGCCGCAGCTTGTTCCTTAAAGCCGCGGATATCCTTGACCGGGGTCAACCAGAGATCGCCCGTACTATAGCCGAAGAAACGGGCGGGACATTCGGATGGGGGATGTTCAATTGCATTTTTACGGCTGGATTGTTGCGGGAGGCGGCGGCGCAAGCCTACGGGCTGATCGGTGAAATTATCCCTTCAGACTTGCCGGATACTTTTGCGATGGCCGTTCGCCAGCCGGTCGGCGTCGTCGTGGGAATCGCACCCTGGAACGCCCCTCTGATACTCGGCATGCGGGCTGTTGCCATGCCGCTCGCTTATGGGAACACGGTCGTGCTCAAAGCCTCCGAGGAATCTCCCGCCACGCACCTGGCAATCGCCAATATTTTCCATGAAGCCGGCTTCCCGAAAGGCGTGCTCAACATAATTACGAATTCTCCCGCCGATGCCGCGGAAGTCGTCGATGAGCTGATTGCTCACCCGAAGACGCGCAGGATCAATTTTACAGGATCGACGAGGGTGGGCCGGATAATCGCCGAAAAAGCGGGACGCCACCTCAAGCGCGTTCTGCTCGAACTGGGCGGGAAAGCGCCGATGATCGTGCTCGAAGATGCGGACTTAGAGGCAGCCGTCGCGGCGGCGAATTTCGGAGCCTTCATGAATCAGGGGCAGATCTGCATGTCCACCGAAAGGATCGTCGTGGAGAGCCGGATCGCCGAGGCTTTTGGCCGCAAGCTGGCTGCAAAGGCGAGTGCTCTCAAGGTCGGGGATCCGCTCCAACCCGATACCCAGATCGGCCCGGTTATTAATAAGGGCGCCATTAAGCGTGTCCAGGCACTTGTTGACGACGCTCTCGCGAAGGGAGCCAAACTGCTTTGCGGTGGAAAATCGCAAGGTCCCTGCTACTTGCCAACTGTCTTGTACGGAGTGACGCCGGAGATGCGCGTTTACCACGATGAGTCGTTTGGTCCATTGGCGTCCATAGTCATCGTCGCGAACGGCGACGAAGCGCTCCGTGTAGCCAACGACACTGAGTACGGCCTCTCAGGCGCAGTTTTCAGCCGGGATGTCAGCAAGGCGATGAAACTTGCCGAGCGTATGGAATGCGGAATATGTCATGTTAACGGTGCCACAGTTCATGATGAACCACAGATGCCGTTCGGCGGAGTGAAGGATAGCGGATGGGGCCGGTTTGGCGGGAAGGCCGCATTGGAGGAGTTCACAGAGCTGCGCTGGATCACGATTCGGAGAACCCCAACAAGTTATCCGATCTAGCTTTTGCCAGGAGAAATAGATTGGAGATCGTATTGTAATGATCTCTTACAGAGGAGCCGTAAGTTTCGCCGAAGGTTGATGCTGTATGATAGGAGCTATGAAGGGTTGAAACGGAATCTCAAGCGAGGTGCTTACTATGGTCGCTCGTTCACTTGGCACGCTGATTGCTTTTGGGTCAGCGGCATTGCTGTTAGCCTGTTGCGCGATCGCGGCGCCTAAAACACCGATCCCACCAGCCAAAGTTGACTTGCCACCGGCCACGGCGCCCGGCAAGCAGACTGCTGTTTTTGCCGGCGGTTGCTTTTGGGGCACGCAGGCTGTCTTTGAGCGAGTCAAGGGCGTCCTCGCCACTACGGTTGGATATTCAGGCGGCTCCGCGAAGACCGCGACCTACGATCAGGTGATTACCGAGACCACGGGACATGCGGAATCCCTCGAAGTGGTTTATGACCCCTCGCAGCTCACCTACGGCGAACTGCTTCGCATCTTCTTTTCTGTTGCCCACGATCCCACGGAGCTCAATCGGCAGGGGCCGGATGTGGGCACATCGTATCGCTCTGCGATATTCTATTCCACGGAAGACCAGAAACGCATCGCCAACGCCTACATCGCGCAACTCGACGCGGCAAAAGTATTTCCCGCTCGTATCGTCACGGAGGTAACTCCTCTTAAGGGGTTTTACCGCGCCGAGGAGTACCACCAGGACTTCGCCATAAAGAACCCCACCAACAATTACATCCAGATTTGCGACCTGCCGAAAATTGCCGACCTGAAGCAGCAATTTCCAGACCTTTTTGTGGATTACAAAGGTAAAAAATAGCGCCCATTCGATTGCCAGTTGCCCGCCAAGATTCTGTCCGCGCGCGAGGTGAACGTGAGCGCCCCTTCCGTCTCAAGAATCGTTTCGATTATTTATTGCGACTGCACCAACGGCAACTCCGACATCAATTGCAGATCAATCATCGACTGAATGCGCCTGTCCAGTTGGAAGAACGTCGCACTCTTCTTCCCCGGCAATACTTCCAGGAAGATCGGGACGTAGCGAGTGCGCAGTCGGGCCACCTGCTCGTCCACCGACAATGCCCTCTTCATTAAATCTACCGCCTGCCCATCGCTAATCGTTCCCCAAGTCTCCGCATATTCCTTAATCAATGCGTATTTCTCGTCGTTAATTTTAACGAGCTCCGCGGTATATCGGTCGTACACCGGCCAGAACCTCGTCGCATCCGCGTCGGTGAGCGCCAAATTGGCAGCGATCAGCTGTTTCTTTTTCGAGCGGATATCCAATCGGAGCAGGTCAATGTCCTGCTTCAGCGCAGCTTCCGAGTTGGGGACAACAGTGGATGTCGCTTGCGTTCCGCCGGAAGTCTGTGCCGGCGCAGGAATCGCAAAAAGGCAAGATAGAGCTGCGAGAAACAGCCATTTGTTTTTCATTTGTGGTCCTCCCAAAAGGGCAACAAAGAAATGTTGCAATCAACACACCAAAGCAAGAGCCCTTCTACGCGTTCCAATTCAATGAAAACACAGCTTTTGTGCACCTTATGGATCTCGGACAGAATGCAGTTTGTCCGACATTTCGGAGTCAGCCCGAAATATCGTGGCTTTAGAAATGCCGGTTCATTGATCGGAGTTGAGAACCTCCATGATTGCCGAGTCCCGCGAAATCGGGCGGTCTCAATGGGTCGATGCAACACTTGGCCAATGGCTTTTTATAGGAGTCTAGGAAGCTGATATTGTTCGCGGGCGTCAATTCAAACAAAACAAAAGCCCTGTATAGGCTCTGATTGAACCCTGCCGTACTGATTGATTCTCGAAGAGAAGTATTGACAGATCAACTGGTTATAGGGTGTTGCATCGACCGGTTGAGCTGGCACCGCTTACCGGAATGTGGCTTTTTTCGGCGCGGTCGTCCGGGCAGGCTTGGTTGGCTGACGTGCGAGCGCCGTGCGATCAGGGTTTTACGTAATCGCGCAGGAATTGTATAAGCAGGGTGCTAACCTCTTCCGGCTGCTCCTGCTGCACCCAATGTCCTGCGCCATCGAGAAGATGGAATCCCAGCATCTTCGTGCAGGCGCTATTGCGCATCTTGTCGACTGCGCCCGGCGTTTGGTAGACGCCCCAATCGCTTTTCCCGGCGATGAACTGAGAGGGCACGTCTATGGTGCGTCCCGAAAAGGTGTGCATTTCCGCGATACTTCTGGAATCGGAGCCCCGCCGCACCCGGTAGCCCTGCAGCGCGCCGGTGAAACCAGTCCTGCCGTATTCCGTGGCGTACACATCGACCTCGGCTTCGGTCAGCCATTTGCAATTCGCGACGTAATCCGCCGGCGGCATGAAAGGCGCTACGGTCGCCGCCATGCCTTTGTCCTTCTCCATCACGTAATAGGTTGGAATTTGCGCCATCTCTTCGGCGGTGCGCGCCTTCAGGGGATGGGGATTGTTCCCTTTGTAGTCGGCGCTCTTGAAAAAGTAATAGGCGCGGAAGAAGGCGTGGAGTCCCTGCGGCGCATGAAGCATGTCGTCGCTCGCGCCGCGGGTACGCTGATAGTTCTGATAGTATTTCCGCGGCGGGTTAAGCTTCGCGAGTTCGGCATCCAGCTCGTCGTCCGTGGCTGCCGGTCGCGGTGGGGGCGCGCCGTTCGCTGTGTCGAAGGGCAACGGTGGCGCGCCTTCAAATGGCGAGCTCATGATCGTAATCGAGCGGAAAATATCCGGCCGGATGAGCGCGGACCAGGAGGCGACTGGTGCGCCGGCGTCGTGCCCGACCACCATCGCTACCGAGTGGTGGCCCAGAGCGTAGACGAGCCCGATGGCGTCACGCGTCATGTTGAGAATGCGAAACGGATCCTGATCGGCATCGTAGGAATCGTCCCAACCAATGGTGCGGCCGTAGCCGCGCTGATCGGGGGCGATCGCGTGATACCCGGCGGCCGCCAGAGACGGCATCACCTTGCGCCAGCTATAGGCGAGCTCCGGGAAACCATGCAAGAGCAAGACTGCCGGCCGGCCCGGCGTTTCGAAGCCTGCTTCCAAAATATGCACGGTCAGGCCGTTCACGTTTGCGATATGGCGTGAGCGGATGCCAGCGGGGATCGCGCCGTTACCGTAGGGTGGAAGCGTCGAAAAATCGGTCCGAACGATGTCGGGACGCGCGGGCGTTCTTTGAGCGGCCGCCAATGTGCCGAGTCCCGCCGCCGCGGTGGCTAAGAAAGCGCGCCGCGAGAATTTGGTGATCGTCTCGACGCTTGCCTGTTCGTCCATGGCGCACTCCCCCGGTCAAAAATGGGGCATGTTCATCGCAGTGTCAAGGGCGGAGCATGCGTGGGCCGGCAGAAAAAGCCAGTTCCTGATATCGCTTTTTACCTCAACCCAACCGGATTAGGCCGGGTTAGGGGATCGATTTCGATTGTGCCGTCAATCGGGATGATGAGCGACGAAGGAGATTACCGGTATATGCTGCCGGCACTGGAACGGATTAGAATTAGAAACAATGTGGAGCTTGAAGGAGGCTACTCAAGAGCCACTTGCGGCGTGAGCTGCCTGCTGGCTGGCCATTTGTTCCTTCATCTTCTGTTGCATTTCCTTGGGTGTGGGTTGTGCAATGTGGGTAGCGACCATCCAGGTGTAACCCTCGGGATCTACAACGGTTCCACAGCGGTCGCCCCAAAACATATCCATCACGGGTCCCTTGGGCGCTGCGCCGAGCTTTAGAGCCTTGGCAACCGTCTTGTCTGCGTTCTCCGTCAGCAGATACAAGCTCGTCGGCGAGGCCCCGATTGTTTTCGCGCTGCGGGAACCCATTTGCGGCATCTCCGGCCCCAACATTAAAGTCGTGCCGCGGAGCGTCAGCTCGGCATGGATCGCCTTGCCGTCTGGGCCATTCATGATCCCCCGTTTGGCAAAGCCGAATGCCTTTTGATAAAACGCGGCTGCGGCTTTCACATCGGTCACCGTTAGTATTGCCGTTACCGAACCATAGAGCTTTTTATTGAGCCGGTCGATTTTTCCGGGCATAAAACTCCTTTCGTAACGCGAGTATTGGAACTGAATTTCGGCGGTAGTTGTTCATGATTCGCCGCTCGCAGAAACTTCTTGGCAGCGGGGGTCGAGATTACTTCAACGAGGAGCGTCCGGTCAACTTGCGTATCGATGGCACAGCGCGCCTAAGGGGGCTTCCCGCGCCCAAGGGATGCTAGGGAATTCCTGCCAACCTTGTCGTTCTGACCGGGCTGTAGGCGCCTCGGACGGTAATCTCGGCCCCGCCCCTCCGTAACCGAAGTCAGCCGGAGCTTGACATGCCCGCCTCTCGGAGTGACGCCCTCGAACCGGATTGGCCGTATCCCCGCTTATGAGCCACTTCGGAACGACCATAAAGTGGTGAGTGCACTGGCCCAGAGTCGGTTCCGAAGAGCCGCGTTCAACCGCCGAGTTCGAGTGACTGCGACTAAGTCGTCTCATGGGATTGTGGCTTTTTGCCCCTCGCACGGCTTGGCGAGGTACAGAGAATCTCGAATGATGAGAAATTGCGGCCGCAATCGGCCTTGAATTCGACTTCTCAAATCGCAGACAACTATCTATTCTGTGCCGGGTTCTTTCAGACTGTCCTGAGCCATATTTTCCGTCGTTGCAATATCACACGAAGGATCGAGTAATTCCTCCCCGCTTGCCAGGTCGCCATTTTCTTCGTTGACTTGGTCAGCGAGAATTACAAATCCCCTGATTCCATCGGCCCTGGTGAACCCGATAACCACCAGGGTGCGATTGGCCATATCCTGCGTTGCACCGGGCAATTTCTTTTGCAGGAGACTGAACGGATTATGTGGGCTGAGTTGCTCGCCTGCTACCCACATCGCCACGTAGTTGTGCTCGAAAAAAGAAACATTGAACGGAGCCCAATCGTCCCCAATGCTCCGCTCATTCCTGTGCAGCGCCTGCCAGACGTCAACACGGACACACGAAAAGTGGATGTGCAGCTGATCCTGGGAACGGCTCACAACCGAATTAATTGCCAGAGCGACTGCATCTCGCGGAAGCGATCGGTGTAGCGCCTCTTCGATGTAAGTTCGATGTTCCCATGCGCTTGCGAAATAGTTGGTCGCGTTTGGCCCACGAACGATTGGACTCTCGATGCCGGAGATTGGAGTAGTTGGAATTAGCAGGAATCGAATGCCTTCTCTCGGTGCCCTTAGGATCGCGAATCCATTTTCAATTCCCCCGTGCAGATCGACTTGAAGACAGGGCATAGGATCATGATGCTGGGATTCTCCCGGAACGCATAAATTGTGCACGATTCCCCACAACGCATTGCGAGGAAGGTCTCCTTGAGCGGCATTGGCTGCGAGCAACAGGAAAGTGATGCAGGCGCAACTGGCCGCCAGGATAGCAAAGGCAAGAAAAAGAGTGAGTCTGTGTCCGTACCTGACTTGGTTGGTGTCAGCGGATAGCATTGTCAAAGGAACAGCGAGCCAATCCTCAGTGGCCAATCTTATCAGCGGGAGTTCATGGCCTTGCGAAAAGTGTCTATCGAGTTTCGAAAACGTACACTAACCGCGCTTGGGAATTCCCAGGTCCGCACATTTCGCGGTTTTCGAGCTCAGGCATTTGCACGGCGAGAACGAAAATATTTTGACAGTTTTTGATTATTGAACTATAGCTAATACTAGCGTTTTGCGAGGGCGGAGTAGTCTGCCCGAACTGGCGATTGCCGACTATAGGGGACACCATGAGAAATCGAAGCCGCATCCACACGCGCGTCATAATTCTGGCTACAGTTATAATTGGAATAGCGCTCCTCGTGGCGGGGAATGTGAGCCGTTCGCAGGCGGCGCCTGCGCAGGCCCAGGCGGCCTCCGGCAACGTCATGCACACGGATAATTATCAGCGCTCGGCGCGCCTCGATACCTATAAGGTGATTGCCGACAGCGGCGCGGGGCGCGGCGAAAACATCTATTTCTATAAATGTTGGATGTGCCACAACCAGTATGCGAAGACCGGGCCTTATCTGAAGGAACTTTTTAAGCATTCGCAATTGATGTCCGGCGATCCCGTGACGGATGAAAATGTGGCGGCGAAAATCAAGGAAGGCGGGCCTGGGATGCCCGCGTTCGGCACGACTCTGAAGGATGCCGATGTGGCCGATCTCATCACGTATATCAAGGAAGGGAAGTGCTGCGTCGAAGGAGAAAATCCGGGGGCGAATCCGTGGTATCGAGCGGCGACGCAGAAGTGGACGGTGCAAAACGGGCTGTCGGGCGGCGCAACGGGAACGGTAAAGATTCCGACCGGGGATTCGCCGGAGGGCGTTGGAGTGCAGTTGATCGCGCCGAATGGGGTGCGCACGACGGTGTATACCGACGGACAAGGGCGCTACGAATTTCCCAAAATGCAAACCGGGGATTACGTTTTGCGCATCCCGACGCCGCTGTTGTTCAAGCCATACGTCATAAATTCCGTCCACATTGATGGAGCTTCCAAGCTGGAAGACATCGTTTTGGAGCGTGTCTCCGACACGGATGCTTTGCCGGCCACGCCGGAGATTGAGCGCCAGCTCAGCAGCGCGGAATTGTTGTGGAATATGCCGGGCACAGTGGAGGAGAAAGCGACACTGCAAAAGAATTGTTCCGCCTGTCACTCATGGCAGCAAATTTTCCGCAACCGCTATGACGAACACAGCTGGGGCCTAATCGTCGACCGCATGACGCAATATTCAGGCACTTCTCTTGTAATTCGCATCAAGGGAATTTCTTCCACGGGCGGCGGAAACAATTCGGTCACGCGCCGCGACGGAACTTCGCCCGAGGAAGTCAATACGCTCGTCAAATTTTTGACCAGAGTACGCGGCCCCGACGCTCAAGACGCGCCGTTGCGCGTGTTCCCGCGGCCGCGCGGAGCGGCCACGAAGGTGGTCGTGACCGAATACGAGTTGCCGCAATCGCTCCTGGCTTTGCATGACGTGCAAGGCGATTCGAAAGGGATGCTGTGGTTCAGCAGTCACAAGACCGATGTCGTCGGCAAGTTGGATCCGCGCACCGGCATCGTGACTGAGTACACCATTCCGCTGACCCCGAAAGCCATGCCCGGAACGCACGCGGTGGTCATCGACAAGAACGACACGGTTTGGTTTTCGGAAAATTGGGGACACAACCTGGACCGGCTTGATCCGGCAACCGGAAAAATCACTCAGGTGCACATCGAGGACGCCGTCCCCGTGAACGCTCCCGGCTTCGGCAATTTTGCCATGACCCGCGACGGCTTTGTTTGGGACAGCCGCGACGATCATGTGCGCAAGATCGATCCTGAAACCGGCAAAACGATTCAGCGCTTCCCTCTGCAGGTGAGCTTCAGTTATGACAGCCTGATTTCCGCCGATGGAAAATATTGGGGAGGGGGCGGGCTGCCGGCATGGGGAAATACGGTCGAGCGTCTGGACCTCAGCACGGGAGAATGGATCCAGCAGAACACCGGCGCGCACATGGCCACCGCCAAGCGCGGGGGATTCGATCCGTACGACAATCCCTGGTTTGGCGGAGGAGACGGTGCGCTGATCGAGCTGAACGCCAAGACCGGGCTCATCGAAGAGCACGTGCCCCCGACGGCGCCCAGCCCGCTGACGGATTTCTACGAAGCGCAGCCGGACAAGAACGGGGAAGTGTGGGCCGGAGTGCTGCACGGGCGTCAAATGGTCAGATACAACCAGAAGACCGACGGCTGGACGGTGTATCAGATGCCCGAGCCGTTCACCTACGATCGCCGGACCTACATCGACAGCTCGACGCATCCAGTTACCGTATGGTATGTTGATTACAATGGCTACTTGGTGCGCGTGCAACCCAGGGAATGAGCGGAGGCCTTTGTAGACGCCGCGGCCCCAAATCTTGCGGCTGATTACGAATGCGCGGATGCGCCGTATCCCCTTGGCGCGTCCTGACCCGTTCGTCGGGCGCAACTTCTTCCCGAAGCGCCGCAAAAAATCACCCTCACGTGACGAAGACGTAGCGAATTGCGTCTAAAGTTTGTCCAATATTTGTCTCCTCAACTATGACATTTTCTTGACCCCGGTTTGACAAATGTCAGGCCGCGAACGGCCATCCTACCTCTACCGCTGGAAGGAGGCGGTAGCGTGAAACAAAAATTTGCGTTGTTTTTTTGCTGTGTAATTCTGGCCGGAGCAGGTTTGATCGTCCACGGCGCGACGGCTCAATCGAAAGCCTACCGCCAGACGAATCTCACATCCAACCTTCCCGGCGCTGCCGCGAATCAGGCGCAGAGCTTGAGCAATCCCTGGGCAATCGCGTTTCTGCCAGACCGGCCATTCTTCGTTGTTAACAGTGGCGCGGGATCGATTAGTCCCCTGAGTGCTTCTGGGATTCAAGCTGGCGCAGCCGCCGTGGCAATACCTCCGGTAGACATGAGCCGCTCAACTCCCTCGGGTATCGCTTCGGATGCGAGCGGCGTTTTCGGACTGGCAGACGCGCCATTCCAGTATGTCGTGGTCACGCAAGATGGAACGATCTCGGGATTCTCAACGCCAAACGGAGAAAATCCTTCGCAGGCGACGCTGGTACGGGATGACTTCGCATCGGGCGCGGTTTACACGGCGCTGGCGTTGCTGCACCCCGCTTGCTGCGCTCCGTTCGTTGCAGTCGCCAATTTCCACGACGGGTCGATCCGTACGTTTACGAGCACATTCGACCTGCTCAATCGGCCGGACGCGTTTCAGGACCCCAGCCTCCCCGCCGGGTACGCGCCTTATGGCATGCAGACGATCGGCAACCAACTGTTCGTTACGTATGCGTTGCAGGATGCCGCAAAGCACGGCCCTGTGACCGGGGCCGGAAACGGCGTGGTCGATGTCTTCGATACGCAGGGGAACTTCGTGCGGCGATTTGCCACGGGCGGCAGCTTGAATGCGCCCTGGGGGATCGCTCTTGCTAGCGCAAATTTCGGGCCGTTCAGCGGCGCGATACTAGTGGGCAATTTGGGGGACGGAACCATCAGCGCTTTCGACGCGTCTACTGGAAATTTCCTCGGCCAGATAAGGGACGGAGAAGGCAACGTCGTCACGAATCCCGGAATTCGAGGCCTGACATTTCGAACGGACGGAGTTACGGACCCGAACACACTTTTCTTCACTTCTGAAACCGACAATGGCAAGGGCGGGTTGTTCGGGGCGATTACATCGGGCATGGTCAGCACTACAAGGGTTTCAACCTCCGGGGCGTCTGCCAACACCAGCGCCACGGTGACAGCCACCGTGGATGCGGGGCCAAGCAATCCAGGTGTGCCAAGCGGCGTGGTAACGATTGCCAGTGGCGGCATCCCTCAAGGCGCCGAGCCATTGGTGAACGGCGTTGCCTCCTTCACCTTGCCGCCTGCGGGAATGGGAATACATGCCATCGACGTACGTTACAGTGGCGACGCCGCGTTCCTGCCGAGCAGTTCGCGAACAGAAATGCAAGTCACTGCCGCCGCCACTGCCGATTTCTCAGTAGCCGCAAATCCTTCCAGCGTAACAGTCT
>Ga0210409_10000766_pt1 | contig 47352 bp, 50 predicted proteins | sample IncBWH17MmetaG_FD_161649 | JGI IMG/M metagenome (GOLD analysis project Ga0210409, IMG submission 161649) | Forest soil microbial communities from Barre Woods Harvard Forest LTER site, Petersham, Massachusetts, United States - Inc-BW-H-17-M | ecosystem: Environmental > Terrestrial > Soil >... | reverse complement strand
CGGCAAGAACTGCCGCGCTGGGCGCCCGTCCATGTGGGCTCCGTCACACTCGACCTGTCGCCGACCAAGCACGTGGTCATGCTCTGCCTCGCCGCCATCCTCTGCAGCATCACCCTGCTCTGGGCCGCGGCCTGGCACCGGCGTCATTTGAATGACCCGGCCGCCCCCCGGGGATTCGCCGCCGGGTTCGAGGCCATGGTCCTCTACCTGCGGCAAACGGTCGTCCTCCCCAATGTCGGCCCGCACGGCGACAGCTACACCCCGTTCATCCTCACGCTGTTCTTCTTCATCCTGTTCGCGAACCTGCTCGGCCTCATCCCCTATGGCTCGACGGCAACCGGCAACATCTCCGTGACCGCCGCCCTCGCCATCGTCTCGTTCATCGTGATCGAGATCTCGGGCATGGTCTCGCTCGGCAAGAAATACTGGAGCACGATCTTCTATTGGAACCACGATCTGCCGATCTACATGCGCATCCCGCTGTTCGTGATCATGACGCCGATCGAGATCGTCTCCAAATTCACCAAGCCGTTCGCCCTCACCATCCGTCTCTTCGCGAACATGACGGCCGGCCACGTCGTCCTGCTCGTGCTCATTAGCCTCATTTTCACGTTCCATAGCTACGCGATTGCCGCCGCTCCTGTGCTGCTCGGCGTCGCGATCTCGCTGCTCGAGCTGTTCGTCGCGTTCCTGCAGGCGTTCGTGTTCTCGCTGTTAACCGCGGTATTTATCGGTCAGATTCGACAGGCCGCTCACTGACGGCCGCTTCCGTCGGATGAGTGTCGTAACCGGCCGTCTGGCCGGCGAAGCTCGTTGAGGCCCGGGCCTCGGTGACGAGCAGCCTTCGGGAACCAGACGAAGGCGAAGCGGATGGGAAGGAATTTCTTTTCGTATGGAGAACGTCATGCTGCACCATGTACTGCCGCTTCTGCTTCAGGCCGCCGGCTCGTTCTCGAAAGAGTACGAAGGCGCGTGGGCCATGCTCGGCGCCGGCGTCGGCGCTGGCCTGGCCGTGATTGGCGCCGGTATCGGCATCGGCCGCATCGGCGGGCAGGTTGCCGAAGGAATGGCACGTCAGCCCGAGCTCGCGGGCACGATCCAGAACGGTGGACTCATTCTGGCCGCCCTGATCGAAGGCGTCGCGCTGTTCGCCGTCGTCATCTCATTCTTGATCCAACTGAAGTTCCCAGCCTAACAGACGTGGGAGCGGGCCCGGGCTCGCTCCCACGGTTATGGAGATTGTCGTTATGCCCAGTGGTCTGTACGCGATGTTCCTCCAGGGCGGCGAGACCGGCGGCCCCGGCATCCTGACCCCGAGCGGTGGGCTCATGGTCTGGACCATCGTGATCTTCTTGATCCTGCTGTTCGTCCTCTCGAAGTACGCCTTCAAGCCGATCACCGCCGCCGTCCAGGCGCGCGAGAAAGCGCTCGAGGACGCGATCGCAGGCGCCAAACACGATCGCGAGGAGGCCGCGAAGCTCTTGGAAGAACAGCGCCGCCACCTCGAAGCCTCGCGCGACGAAGGCCAAAAGATCGTCGCCTCTGCCCGCGCGGCCGCCGAGGAGGTCCGTCACGACATGCTCGAGACGGCGCGCACCCAGCAACAAGAGCTGATCGACAAGGCCCGGGCCGACATCAACCGCGAGCGCGATGCCGCGATCGCCGACCTGCGCCGCGAAGCCATCGACCTGGCGATCCTCGGCGCGAGCAAGGTCATCGAGAAGAACCTCGATGAGAAATCGAACCGCGACCTGATCGAGAAATTCCTCACGTCGCTCGACGCCAACTCGATCACCCGCTGATGCGCGCCGCGACCGTCGCCCGCAACTACGCCGAGACGCTCCTCTCGCTCGCCGAGCGAGCCCGCGATACGTCGGGATGGGGCGCCATGATCAATGAGATCGCCACCGCCGTGCGCCGCGACCTCACGCTCCGCCGGTTCCTCGCTTCGCCGAAGATCGCGCCGCGGCTCAAGAAGCAGGTCCTCGCCAAAGCGCTCGACGATCGCGTCCCGCGCATCTTCCTGCGTTTTCTCGAGGCGCTGATCGACAATCGCCGCCAAACACTGATCCCGGAGATCGCCGTCGCATACTCCGACCTCCTCGAGGAACGCGAGGGGCGCGTGCACGCCGAGGTCACCGTCGCCCGACCGCTCGACGCCGGCGGCGAGGGCTCGATCGCGCGCAACTTGAGCCGCGCGTTCGGCAAGTCCGTTGTGCCGCACCTCTCCGTCGATCCCGCGATCCTGGGCGGCGTCGTGGTGCGCGTCGGCGATACGGTCATCGACGGCTCTGTCCGCCGACGCCTCGCCCTCCTCCGTCGTCGTCTTACGAGTGGCAGCGCCACGGCGGACCGAGCCTGAGCGCTGATCCCCGCTGACGACCCGGCGCCGCCGCTACCGCCCTGCCTTCGTTCTCGCGCTCGGCGCCATCGTCGCCGGGACGCCCGATCGAGATCGTCTCGGAGCCCAGGCGACGACCCCGCCATCGGGCGACACCGTCGGATACTGGCAACAACGCGTCGCGTATCGCATCGTCGCGCGGCTCGATGAGAGCACCGCCACCGTCCACGCTTCCGGCACGCTTGTCTATAGGAACAACTCGCCAGACACTCTGCGCGAGTTGTTTTTTCACCAGTACCTGAACGCGTTTCGACCCGGCTCGGCTTGGAGCGCGGTCGATACCCGTGAGGGGCGCGTTCGGTTTCAGAAGCTGCGCGAGCCGGATTACGGGTACGAGCGCTTCACGACACCACCGATCGTCGACGGACATCCCGTCACGGCAGAATATCCCGGGGCTCCGGATTCGACTGTGGCGCGCTTCGCGCTGCCACATCCACTCGCGCCCGGCGACTCCTGTGTCATCGCGCTTCGATGGGATGCCAGACCATCGACCGTGCTGCGACGACAAGGGAGGCGCGGCAGGAGTTATGACTTCGCACAATGGTATCCGAAGATCGCGGTCTATGATCGTCACGGGTGGGACGCACCAGCTTTTACGCCCGCGGGCGAGCTATACGGTGAGTTCGGGACGTATGACGTCACACTGGTGCTGCGCGACGATCAAATAGTTGGCGCGACAGGCGTCGTGATCGCTGGGAATCCTGGTTGGGGACAACCGGCGAAGCCAGGTATCCCGGAGGAGCTGGGGTGGAAGGCGGTCACGTTTCGCGCGAAGAACGTACACCATTTCGCCTGGTCGACATCGCCCGACTACCGGTACGAGGGCGGCAAGTACGTCACGCCAGCCGAGACAGTCGCCATCCACGTGCTGTATCGCCCGGGCGATGAGGCGACGTGGGGGCGCGGCATCGCGGTGCGCCGCACCGAGCAAGCGCTCGCCTGGCTGGAGAGCATCTACGGTCGGTACGCCTATCCGCAGCTCACCAACATCCACCGCCTCGAGCCAGGCGGTACCGAGTTCCCCATGATGATCATGGACGGCTCGGCGTCCCAAGGTCTGATTCTCCATGAGGCTGGCCACCAATACACGTATGGCATCCTCGCCAACAACGAGTGGGCGTCCGCGTGGATGGATGAAGGTCTCAGCGATTATCAGACCGAGTGGGCCGAACGGCTGACGCGCTACGATCGGCACCGGCCGGCGACGGGTCTCCAGGTAGGGATAGCGAGAGAAGGGATCGCGCCGCCGCGGCCGCGCGGATACCGCGCGCTCGCGGTCACGCCATCGCCCGGCGAGCGCGAGGACATCCGACTCGACAGCCTCGATCTCGTGCACCGCGACCAGCCGCTGGGCTGGAACGCCGGACAGTTCAGCGAGTTCGGGATCTACAACGCCATGGTCTACGCGCGCGCCGTACGGATGTACGGCGCGCTGCGCGATGTCCTCGGCGAAACCGCGTGGCGCGCGTTCCTCCGCCAGTACTACGCGGACTGGGCGTTCAAGCACGTGGACGAGCTGGCGATCCGTACCGAGGCCGAACGCGCCGCGGGGCGCGACCTGGGATGGTTCTTCGACCAATGGCTGCGCAAGACCGGCCTGATTGAGTACCAGCTCGGCGGCTGGACAGCCGCGCCCGATGGCGACGGTTGGACGAGCCGCGTCACCGTCAATCGCCGCGGACCGTACCTCCACCCGATCCCCGTTGGGATCCGCACCGCCGACGGATGGACGTTCGGCCGATCCGAGCCGCTGCGTGATCCCGACACCGTGCTCGTACGCACGAGGCTCAAACCAGTCGAGGTCCGACTCGATCCGAATCACCTGACGGAAGACTGGTGGCGATTCGACGACGCCGAGGTCACCGTGCTATGGTTCGACGCCCGCACCGCGCGCGTAACGCTCGACTGGCCGCTGCTCGACCAGTGGCGCGAAGAGCGCTTCGTGACCGCTATTCTCCCATACGCGTGGTACAGCGATCCTGGTCATCTGACGCCGGCGGTTCGCATGCGCCTCAATTATCAGGGGTGGCTCGACCGCCTCACGATCGGCGTGGCCGCCACGACGGCTCCGAATGTCCCGGGTCGCTCGCACGTGCAAGGATGGTTCACGCTGAACGACCCGGCGGTTGGCGCGAAAGTGTCGCCCCAGATCAGCATCAGTGATTGGGCGCTCGATGGCACCAACAAGTTCGAGATCGAGCGCCGGTGGAACCTGACCCCATTCGTCTACGCGAATGCGCCCCAGCGCACCGTCTCGGTGGCGGTGACGTCGACGATCCCATACGACTTCGTGTTCGTCGACCCCACGCGCTGGGACCGGCACTCGGTCCTGTCGATCGCCGGTGCGGGCTCGGTGCGCGCGCGGGCGCCGGACAGCGTCCGCCTCCGCGCCGTGCTCGACGCCGGGTTCGTCAGCGGAACGCATGCCACGCGTGGATACATTCGCGCCGACGCTTCGGCGACCCGCGTCTGGTCCACGCCGGATGGCGCCCACACATTCGGCATCCGCGGCTTCGCGAGCTACGATCCGCGCGCACCGATCGAGCGCGCCGTGTTTCTCTCTTCGACCGACCCGACCGCGACGTTCGCCGACGATTTCTTACGGCCGAAGGGCGCGCCGCTTGCCCGGGACGAGGTGCACTTCACCGCCTTCGGTGGCGCGGGACTGCGAGGATACGACCCACGCCTCGCCGTGCCGAGCATCCTGGCCGTCAACGCCGAGGCGACGACGCGACTGTTCTCGCTCGCCGATCGCCCGCGCGCGCTCGGCGCGTACCTCGGCGCATTCGCCGACGCTGGCACGACGTTTCACAGCGGGCCGATCGAAACGCCCGATCTCGCCGCGATCCTGCCGGCGGCGACGAGTCACGACATGCGCTCGCACTTGCTCGCCGACGCGGGTGTCGGCATGGCCCTGAGGGGATATGTTTATGACCAGGATGTCGCGCTCAGAGTCGACATTCCGTTCCTCGTCGCGCAACCCCTGCTCGCCGCCGGACGGACCGGCGGATCGCAATTCGCGGCGTGGCGCTGGACCTTCTCCTTCAATGACCTATGGTGAGTGGCCGACATCACGTCCGCACCGTCCCGAAACCGTGGGGCCATGAGACGATCTGGGCCCATACGGACATCTACGTGGGCAAAATCTTGCATATCAAGGCCGGACACTCGTTGTCGCTGCAATATCACAACCTGAAAGACGAGACCATCTACCTCTTGTCCGGCGAAATGATCTATCGCGTTCAGATCGATGGCCACCTCCAGGACGTCAAGCTCAAACCGGGCGAGTCGTATCGCAATCTCCCTGGCACCATCCATCAGATGGAGGCCGTCACGGACTGTGACGTGCTCGAGGCATCGACCGCCCACCTCGACGATGTCGTGCGATTGAAAGACAACTATGGCCGCGAGGGGACCTCGAATCCATGAAAGTCATCATCCCGCTCGCCGGCAAAGGCACGCGCCTCCGGCCGCACACGTACGTCACGCCGAAGCCGATGCTCAAGATCGCCGGCAAGCCCGTGATGTCGTACATCATGGACGATCTGGCCCGACTGGGGAACATCGATGAGGTGATCTATATCACCGGGCACCTCAAGGATCGCGTTGAGTCCTACGCGCGCAAGCACTACACGTTCTCGGCGACGTTCATCGAGCAGATCGTGCAGGACGGCACGGCCGGCGCCGTGGCGCTCGCGAAACCCCACATCGACCAGCCCGTCCTCATCGTCTTCGTCGACACGATCTTCGACGCCGACCTTTCGATCATCAATCGCTCGACAGACGATGGCATCATCTGGACCAAAGTCGTCGAGGACTATCAACGATTCGGCGTCGTCGTCACCGACAAGAACGAGTACATGACGCGCATCGTCGAGAAGCCGTCGGAGCCCATCTCCAAGCGGGCCAACATCGGGCTCTACTATATAAGGAACTGGCGCCTCATGTACGAGGGCATCGAGTGGGTGCTGACTCAGCCGAAGAACAAAGGCGAGTACTATCTCACCGATGCGTTCCAGTACATGATAGACCACAGCGCAAAAATCAAAGTCGTCGATGTCGACGCCTGGTACGACGCCGGCAAGCTCGACACGCTCATCGAGACGAACCGCGCCATGCTCGAGCGCGGCCACGCGCGCCGGCCGACCGGCAATACCGATGGCTCGCGCATTATCGATCCGGTCTACATCGAGGATGGTGTACGCATCACGAATTCGACCGTCGGGCCGAACGTCTCCATCGGTGCGGGCACGGTCATCGACGGTTCGACCGTGCGCGACACGATCATCGGCGCCAAGGCGACGATCAAGACGTCGCGGCTCAACGACTCATTGATCGGCGACGAAACGGTCCTGATCGGCGCGAACGGTGCAGTTAGTATCGGCGACCACGCCGAGGTTAAACTGACGATCGACTGACGCCAGACCCTATCCTATGGCAAGCGAGGTGCGAATGTCATACAAGATTGCGCTGCATCGCAGCGAGGAGGGGTTCAGCGTGTCCGTGCCAGGATTGCCGGGGTGCTGGTCGGAGGGAGCGACCGAGGCTGAGGCGGTCGCGAATATTCAAGAGGCTATTCGCGAGTACTTGGGGGCGGTCGACGACCTGCTGCGTGATGCTGTGGTCCGCGTTGTGGAAGTAACGGTGTAAGTGGGGAAGCTCCCCGGAGTTAATCACCAGCAAGCGGTCAGAGCACTCGAAAAGGCAGGCTTCGTCATCGCTCGTCAGGGCAAGCACGTGGTCATGACGAACGGTGTGCGCATTCTGACGATTCCGCGCCATGATCCCGTCAACGCCATTACGATGTTCGGGATTGTGCGCGACGCGGGCCTTACGGTCGAGGAGTTCCGGCGCTTGCTATAGCGTTACGCGAGACCGGCCGCGGCGACGACGATGGTGAGCGCACGGGCGAGGCCGACTGTCCCCGAGGTGTTGTCGAACCACTCGCCCGGCGTATGCGCATCGCCGCCGCGACCACCGGCGCCGATGGCGATGGCCGGGACGCCGAGGCTGATCGGGACGTTGGCGTCAGTTGAGGCGGTCGCGAGCTCCGGCTCGCGGCCGATCAGCCGCGTCGCGTCGATCGCGGAGAGAACCAGCGGGTGGTCGGCCGGCACGTCACCGCACGGCCGATCGCCGATCATCTCGACCGCGCAGGACAGCGCGGGAGACGCGGCGACCCGCCTGGCGTTCTCCTCGATCTCGGCCGCGCGCACCGCGAGACGGATCTCGCGCTCGTAACGGTCGAGCATGCGCACGGTCGTGGATCGCAGGTCGACCTCGAGCCACGCCTCGTCCGCGATCGCGTTCACGGCGATCCCGCCGCCAACGCGCCCGACGCTCAGGGTGGTCCGCGGCTCTCGCGGCACGATGATCGCGGCGAGCTTCGCGATCGCCGTTCCCGCCGCGTGCACGGGATTGACCACGCCGAAGGCCGCCCAGCTGTGCCCGCCCGGGCCGCGATACACGATACGGTACCGCCGCGACCCGAGCCCGCGGTGCACGATGCGCTCGTCGCCAGCGCCATCGAGCGCGATGGCCGAGGCGACGTCGTCGCGGGATCGGAAGAAGGCCTTCGCGCCCCGCAAGTCACCCGTCCCCTCCTCTCCGGTCGTGGCGACGAAATCGATGGGCCGATCCGTGCGGAGCCGCACCCCGTCGATCTCCTCGGCCAACGCGAGCATCGCGGCGAGACCCCGGCCGTTGTCGCCGATGCCCGGCCCGAGCAGCAGCACGCCGTCGTGCCGCACGCGGACGGTCGTCCCCCGCGGAAAGACCGTATCGAGGTGCGCGCACACCGCGACCGCGGGGCCAGACCGCGCGCCCCGGCGCCGGCCGATGACGTTGCCGGCCGCGTCGGACCGGACATCCGAAAGGCCGAGCGCGGTAAATCGCCGAGCGACCCAAGCGGCCCGGCGCTGCTCCTCGCCGGTAGGCGCCGCTATCTCCGACACCGCCACTTGCGCGCGGACAATAGCCGCGTCACGCGCCGTCATCCGGCGGTGCGCGTCGCTCAGGAGCGCATGGGTCTCGGCAGTTGTCGGCATCAGACCTGAGCATCAATCTAGCTAAATTGCGGCGTATGGACGACGTGGTGTACGACTGGAACACAATCCCGGGCAGCCCGGAGGGGTTCGATTGGGCCGCCGCCCGGGTCGAGATCCAGGACGAGACGCTGCGCGACGGCGCCCAGAGTGCCTCGGTGGTCGAGCCGCGGCTCGAGGACAAAAAAGCCTTGATCCATCACGCCGCCGGGCTCGGCGTCCATTCGGTGGCCCTTGGCTTCCCCGCCATGGGAAGTCGCGCGGCGGCCCATGTGGTCGCCCTTGCTCGCGAGATCGCCGATGCGCGGCTCCCCCTCGGAGCGACCTGCGCCGCGCGCACGCTGCCGTCCGACGTTCGCGCCATTATTGACGCGTCCCAGACGGCCGGCATACGGATCGAGGTCGCGACGTTCATTGGAGCCTCGCGCATCCGCCAGGTCGTCGAGGGCTGGACCCTCGATGAAATGTGCCGACGGGTGGAAACCGCGGTGACCATTGCGGTCCGCGCTCGACACGATGTCATGTTCGTCACCGAGGACACCACGCGCGCGGAACCCAGCGATCTGCTGGCTCTCTATGGCGCCGCGCTTCGCGCTGGCGCACAGCGCATCTGCTTGGCCGACACTGTCGGCTGCGCCATGCCTACTGGCGTGAGACGACTGGTGGGGTGGGTCCGAGCGGAATTTGGAACAGGCACTACCATCGATTGGCACGGGCACCGCGACCGTGGGCTCGGGCTCGCCAACTGCTTGACCGCTATCGAGGCCGGCGTGGATCGGGTGCACGCGACGGCATTGGGCCTCGGCGAACGCGTCGGCAACGTCGAGATGGAATTGCTATTGGTCAACCTCGCGCTGCTCGGCGCCCATCGACACCCGTTGACGAGCCTCACCGAGTACTCGCGCCTCGCGGCCTGCGCGTTCGAGATGCCGATTTCAGCCAACCATCCGATCGTCGGCGCCGATGCATTTGCGACCGCCGCCGGGACGCACGCGGCAGCTATGCTCAAGGCCGGCGAAATCCGCGAGCGCCTGTATTCGCCGGTGCCGGCGGCATCCGTCGGGCGGCAACAAGAGGTGAGAATTTCGGCGGCGTCGGGCTCATCGAATGTGCGGTGGTGGCTCGAGGCGCGTGGCTATGACGCCGAGCCAGGACTCGTCGCGTACGTGCTGGCCGCCGCGAAAACCGCCGATCGGGCGTTGACCGCCGAAGAACTGGAGATGCTGCGCGCCGAGTACCTCAGCAGCAGCGCGCGCCCGGGCGCTCGTACCGAGCCGCCAGACGCTCGCGCATGAACGCATCGCGCGAGATCACCGGCTCATCCGGATGGTGCTCGCGCATGTGGGCCACGTAACCATCATAGTCGGGCGCTCCGATAATCCGGAGCACGGCATCGCGCACCTCCCGCAGCGTCATGGCTGCGCCACCAAGTCGACGGCTGGGGAGATCACGCGGAGCCACACGCGGACGGCGTCGAACACGACGACGAGCACGGACACCAGGAAGAACCCCGCGACGAGCGCGTCGAGATAATCGGCGAACGCGAGCGACCCCGTCACCGTCTTCGCGTGCGCCAATAACCCGAGCTTGGGATCGGCGGCGAAGATCTTCTCGACGCTCGCCGTGCTGGTCACCGCGACGAGCCAGACGAGCGGGACCAGCGTGACCAACGCGTACCGCGGTTTTCCCATCTTGATGATGACCGTGGTCCCGACCGAGAGCGCGATGGCCGCCAGCAGCTGGTTCGCGATCCCGAACAACGGCCACAGCGAGTTGAAGCCGCCGGTCACCCCTTGGATCAGGAACACGCCCCATCCGGCAACGAACAAGGCGCTCGCCAGCACGACGCCCGGGTACCAACTCACGCGGCCCAACGCCGGGGAGATATGGCCCAACAGATCTTGCAGAATAAAACGCCCAACCCGCGTGCCGGCATCGAGTACTGTCAGGATGAACAGTGCCTCGAACATGATGGCGAAGTGATACCAGAGGGCGAGCGCGCCGCCCCTGGAGAAGAAGCCCGAAAAAATCGTTGCCATACCCACGGCGAGGCTCGGCGCGCCACCCGTGCGCGACAGTAATGAGGCTTCGCCGACCTGATGGGCCAGGTTCGTGAGGTCCTGCGGCGAGACCTGGAACCCCCACGACGAGACGGCGGTGGCCGCGCTCGCGACCGTCGTGCCAATGGCGCTGGCGGGAGAATTGATGGCGAAGTACACCCCGGGGGTCAGCGCGCAGGCGGCGATGAGCGCCATCACGGCGACCATCGACTCGGTCAGCATACCGCCGTAGCCGACCGGCCGCGCGTCGGGCTCACTCTCCAGCAACTTGGGCGTCGTCCCGGACGAGATGAGCGCGTGAAACCCGGAGACGGCCCCACAGGCGATCGTGATGAACGCAAAGGGAAAGAGCGATCCCGCGAACACCGGCCCCGTGCCGTCGATGTATCGGGTGAGCGCCGGCATCTTGAGCGGCGGCAACAGGAACAGGATGCCGATGCCCAACGCCACTACGACTCCGATCTTCACGAACGCCGAGAGGTAATCCCGTGGCGCCAACAGCAGCCAGACCGGCAGGACTGACGCCGCGAACCCATACACCATGAGGCTCCACGCTAGTACGATCGGGCTCAGTGTGAACATCTTCGCGACGACCGGCGTGGCCGCGGCCCACTGGCCGGCGTAGAGCGCGCCGATGAGCAGCGCCACGCCGATGGCCGTCGCTTCGAGCACCCGATGCGGCCGAACCCAACGGAGATACACGCCGAGGAAAAGCGCGATCGGGATCGTCAGCAAGAGGGTCACGGTGCCCCACGGGCTCGACTTGAGCGCGTTGACGATCACGAGGGCCAGAACGGCGATCAGGATGATCATGATCCCGAGGATCGCGAACAACGCCATCCCGCCGGCCACGGGCCCGATCTCTTCCCGGGCCATCGCCGCCAGGGATTTGCCATCCCGTCGGATCGACGCGCACAGGATCACGAAATCCTGGACTGCGCCCCCGACCACCGCGCCGACGAGGAGCCAAATCGTTCCCGGGAGAAACCCGAACTGCGCCGCGAGGGTCGGCCCGACCAGGGGGCCAGGCCCGGCGATGGCCGCGAAATGGTGGCCGAAGACGATGACCCGGTTCGTCGGCACGTAGTCCCGACCATCGTTGAACCGGACGGCGGGCGTGGTGCGCTTCGCGTCGAGCTGAAACACGCGCTGCGCAATGAATCGGCTATAGAACCGATATCCGATCGCGTAGGTGGCGATCGCGGCCGTGAGCAGCCAGGCGGCGCTGACGGTCTCGCCTCTCGAGAGCGCCAGCATCGCAAACGCGCCGGCTCCGGCGAGAGCGACGCCAACCCAGAGAACACGGCTTCGGGCGGCCTTCGACATATGGATATATTAGCTTACGCACCGTGAAACGACTTCTTTTGGTTGTAGCGTGCGTCGGCTGCTCTGCAGGCATGCCCGGCACGAACTCGCTCACCCTCCGGCCTGTCCCCGGCCGCGCCCTCTCCGGCACCGAAGGTCAATCGATCGTCGTGACTCCGGTGATGTACATCCGGCAGAATGATCCGCCGCTGAATTGGGGCCGGACTATCGACAGGCCGCGCGACTACATGCGGCACACGGACTCGTTGATCGAGACCGCGTTGACGCAACGCGCGGCGCACGCGCACTTCGTGTTCGCCGAGCAAATCGAGCGCCAGCGCCAGCGCAATCCCGGCTATATCGCCGACCCCTACTCGCTCTCCGGGGCGCAGTTGCTCCCGTCCGTCTATCGACCCGGGACGCCGATCCAGGAACCGTTGGCCGGTGAGCTGCGGACGCTGGTCTCATTCCAAGAGACCGCGCGCTACGTGCTGATTCCAGTCGAGATCCATTTCGCGAACGGCGCCAACCCGCTCGCGCCGCCACCGGCGCCTGGAACGCCGGTGGCCGCGCAGCCAGTCTTGCGCGTCCTCCTGTACGACGCGCGCGCGACGACGGTGCTCTGGCAGGGTGACGTGGTCGGTGATCCCGCGCAGTCGCCGACCGGCGCCATGGAAAGCGTCGCCAAGTACCTCGGCGACCGACTCGGCGCACCCTGAGCGCTTCTATGCCAACACCGGTTACGCTGATTCCTGGCGATGGAATCGGCCCCGGCATCACGGCGGCGACGGTTCGGATCCTCGAGGCAGCGGGCGCCGAGATCGCCTGGGAGACCCACGTCGCGGGGCTCGCCGGTGTGATGCAGCATCACGATCCCATGCCGCAGTCGACGCTCGACTCGATAGCGCGCACGGGTCTGGCTCTCAAAGGCCCGTTAGAGACTCCGGTCGGCGAGGGCTTTCGCTCAATCAACGTGGCCCTCCGCACCACGTTCGATCTCTACGCGAACGTCCGGCCGGCGCACGTCATCCGTCAGGGCGGGCGTTACGAGAAAGTCGACATCGTGCTCGTGCGGGAGAATACCGAGGGGCTGTACGTCGGCGTCGAGCACTACATCAAGATTGGTGACGATCCCCACGCGGCCGCCGAATCGGTGGCGATCATCACGCGGAAGGGCGCCGAGCGGGTCATTCGATACGCGTTCGACTACGCGGTGCAGCACCGGCGCAAGAAGGTCACGCTCGTCCACAAGGCGAATATTCTCAAGTTTTCTCAGGGGCTGTTTCTCGAGACGGGACGCAAGATCGCGGCCGAGTACGCGGCCCGTGGGATAGCGTTTGGCGAGAAGATTGTCGACGCGATGGCGATGGATCTCGTTCTGCGCCCCGAGGCGTATGACGTCATCGTAACGACGAATTTGTTTGGTGACATTCTGTCGGACGAGATCTCGGGTTTGGTCGGGGGGCTGGGGCTGGCACCCGGGGCGAACATCGGAGCCCGGGCCGCGATCTTCGAGGCGGTCCATGGAACGGCGCCCGATCTCGCGGGAAAAAATGTCGCGAACCCCAGCGCGCTCACGTTCGCGGCTTGCATGATGCTCGATCACCTGGGCGATGGCGTCCGAGCCGATCGCATCCGCGCGGCGGTCGAATCGACGATCCGCGACGGCAGGACCATCACGCACGACTTGGGCGGCACGGCGACCACCGATCAATTCACGGACGCGGTGATCGCGAAGCTCACGTGACGCGGATCCTACATGTGTCGGACCTCCATTTCGGGTGGCCCGCCATGTTGCCCGTGATCGATGCGCTCGACGCGATGATTCGCGCCGACCATTTCGACGTGGTGGCCGTCTCGGGTGATCTGTCGCAGCGCTCGAAAGCCGGCGAGTTCCAGCGCGCGCTAGTCTTTCTCCGCAACGCCGCGCAACACAGCGCGACGATCAGCGTGCCCGGCAATCACGACGTCGCCTGGTGGTTCGCGCCATTGGGTGTCGGTGCCCCGGATCGGCTCTACCAGAACTATCAACGCTGGATCTCGCCGACGCTCGAGCCGGTCCTGCGCGTGCCGGGTGCGACGCTCGTCGGGCTCAACACGGCGCACGGCGTCGCGTGGGATACGCTGACGGGCAACCCCCGCGATGTGTCGATCGTCGGCTCCGTTCGCCAGTCGCAAATCGACTGGGCCGGCGCGCAATTTCAGGGTGACGACGCGCGGGTGATCGTCATGCACCACAATCCCACGTTCGGCGCGTTGTCCCGGCGCTACGGGATCACTCGGCCGCATCGGGCGTTGCGCGCGCTGTCGGCGATCAATGTCAACCTCGTCCTCTGCGGGCACGATCACCAGGAGGCGATCGTCACCGAGGGACGCATGTTGATCTCTGTCGCCGGCACGGTTTCGAGTCGATCCCGGGGACACCGGCCGCAGTCGGTGAACGTCTGTACGATCACCCGCGAGAGTGTCGAGGTCCGAACGCTCATCTGGAACGGCACGGGCTTCGAGCCAGGGCCCTCGAAATGCGTGGCGCGGTAACGCAACTCGAGCTGGTCTTCGCGCCCCGTACTGGCGACGAGCTCCTCACGGCGTTGACGCGTTGCGGGCTCCGCGGGATCACGACGGTGCGCCTCACGCGCAATCGCGCGGTGATGGTGAGTTATCGCGGCGGCGCCCTCCGCGTCCACCGCGCGTTTCTCGATGCGCCAGCCGAGGTGCTGCGTGCGGTGGCGACGTTCGTCTGCGGCCGCACGCGCGCGGAGCGCGCGGCGGCTCGGCGAGTCGTGTTGGCGTACCCTGTCCCGCGCGACGAGTACCGCCGGAGACGCCGAGAACCGCGCGACGCTCGGGATGCGCCGACCGAAGAACGTTTGGCGGCCGCCCACCGCGCGCTCAACACCGAGCGGTTCGGCGGCATGTTGCATCCGATATCGATTCGAGTCTCGCGGCGTCTCAAAAGCCGGCTCGGCTACTATCGGGTCGCGAGCGCGGACGAACCGGCGGAGATCGTGATCAGCCGCCGTCACTTGCGACGCCACGGCTGGGACGAGGCGATCGTCACCCTGGTGCACGAGATGGTGCACCAGTGGCAAGACGAGAGTGGCGGCCCGGTCGACCATGGCCGCGCGTTCCGCGTCAAGGCACGGGCGGTTGGCGCGCTACCGGCTGCACGCCGGCCGGTCGGATCACACGTAAACGCGATTTGAAAGCGCCGCCGTCCGGCCCCGCAAGCCGCAGGCGACAGCCTGCGGCGTTCAAACAAGACGATAGATCTCCAAACTTACGCCGACTGGATCGCGGTAGCGATCCAGGGCTAAGTTTGAGATCTATGGAGAATCTGGATTTTTATGCCGTCGACACCTCGTTGTCCGAGGAGGAGCGCGCCGTGCGGGACAGCGTGCGCCGCTTCGTCGATGAGCGCGTGCTGCCGATCATCGGCCACTGTTATGTCGAGGGCCGGTTCCCGAAAGAATTGATTCCCGAGATGGGCGCGCTCGGTCTCTTCGGCGCGAACCTCCCTGAAGACTACGGTTGCGCCGGACTGAACAACGTCGCGTACGGGCTCATCATGCAGGAGCTCGAGCGCGGCGATTCCGGTGTGCGATCGTTCGCGTCCGTGCAAGGCTCGCTCGTCATGTACCCGATCTTCGCGTTCGGCAGCGAAGAGCAGAAGCGCCGTTATCTCCCGCTGATGGCTACCGGCGAGGTCATAGGCTGCTTCGGCCTCACCGAGCCGGATTTCGGGTCGAATCCCGCTGGGATGATCACGACCGCGAAAGAGCAGGGCGATGGGAGCTACGTGATCAACGGCGCCAAGATGTGGATCACGAACGGCTCGACTGCCCACGTCGCCATCATCTGGGCAAAGATTGGTACGGACCAGGACTCGATTCGCGGCTTCTTGGTCCCGACCGATAGCCGCGGGTTCAGCGCCAAAGATCAAAAGGGCAAGCTTTCGCTCCGCGCGTCGGACACGAGCGAAATCGTCCTGCAAGACGTCTGCGTGCCGAAAGGCAATCTGCTGCCCAAGTCCGGGGGGCTGAAAAGTCCCCTCATGTGCCTCACGCAGGCTCGCTATGGTATCAGCTGGGGTGCGCTCGGCGCCGCGATGGCGTGCTTCGAGGAGGCGACGTCGTACGCCAAACAGCGCGTGATGTTCGATCGTCCGATCGGCGGCTTCCAGCTCCAGCAGCACCGGCTCGCCGAGATGCTCACGGAAATCGTCAAGGCGCAACTCCTCGTGTTGCACCTTGGCCGCCTCAAAGACGCCGGCACCTATACGCCGCAGCAAGTGTCGCTCGCCAAGCGGAACAACGTGAACATGGCGACCGATATCGCCCGCGAGGCCCGCCGGCTGCTCGGCGCGAACGGCATCCTCGCCGAGTACGCGTCGATGCGACACATGGAGAACCTGGAGAGCGTGTACACGTACGAAGGGACGCATGACGTCCACACGCTGATCTTGGGTCAGGCGATCACCGGACTCAACGCGTTCAACTGATGAAGATCGCCGTGTGTATCAAACGCGTGCCGGATACCGAGACGCGCATCAAGGTGGCGGGAACGAAGATCGACGAGACCGGCGTCAAGTTCATCGCCAACCCGTACGACGAGTTCGCGGTCGAGGCCGCGCTGCAGTTGAAGCAAAAATCGGGCGGCGAGATCGTCGCGATTTCACTCGGGCCCGACTCGGCCCAGGAAACGATCCGCACCGCCCTGGCGATGGGCGCCGATCGCGGCGTGCATCTGAAGACCGATGGGCAGCCGTACGACACCCTCTCTGTGGCTCAAGCTCTCGCGGTTGAGCTCAAGGGCTACGATCTGATCCTGCTTGGCAAAATGGCGATCGATGACTACAACCACGCCATGGCGCCCGCACTCGCCGAGATTCTGGGCTTGCCGTGCGTGAGCGCGGTTACGGCGCTCACGATAGACGGCGCCAAAGGGACGGCCGAGCGCGAGGTCGAGGGCGGCACAGAAGTACTGTCATTTCCATTGCCCGCGGTGATCTCAACTGACAAGGGGCTCAACAAACCCCGGCTGCCGACGCTCCCTGGGATCATGGCCGCCAAGAAGAAGCCCATGGAGAGCAAGCCCGCGGCATTGGGTGCCGCGCGCGTGACGGTGCGCTCACTGGCCCTGCCTCCGGAACGCCCGGCTGGGCGCATCATTGGTGAGGGCGCGGCCGCCGTGCCGGAGTTGATTCGGCTGCTGCAGACGGAGGCGAAGGTTCTATGATTTTCGCCTTCGCTGAGTCGCGCGGCACATCGCTGCGCAAAGCGGCTTTCGAGGCCATCAGCGCCGCCCGCGAACTGGGCGATGACGTGCACGCGCTCGTCGTCGGACCGAGCGGCATCGCAGCCTCCGCACAAGAATTGGGCGCCTACGGCGCCAAGAAAGTGTTCGTGTGCGAGCACGCTGGCTTCGCGCAATACAACCCGGAAGCCACGGCGGCGTTGCTGGCGGAGCGCGTCAAGGTGGGCGGGTATCGCGCGGTCGTCTTCGTGTCGACCGCGCAGGGTCGCGACCTCGCGCCGCGCGTCGCCGCCAAGCTCGGCGCGGCATTCGCGCCGGACGTCACATCGGTGGCGACCAGTGGTGACGAGATCGTCGTCACTCACCCGGTGTATTCGGGTAAGGCTATCGCCGCGCTGGTGCTCAACGGGGCGCCGGCAGTGATCGCCGCGCGCCCGTCGACATTCCAGCCAGCGCGGACGGACGGCGCCTCGCCGTCAGTGGAGACCATCGCGCCGGTCGGCGACCCATCCGCGTCCCGAGTGGTTGTCACCGAGCTCAAGATCGGCGGCGGCGGGAAGCTCGACGTGAGCGAGGCCGCGATCGTCGTCAGCGGCGGCCGGGGGCTCAAAGGGCCCGAGCATTTCAACCTCGTTGAAGACCTCGCGGCCTCGTTCGGCAACGCCGCCGTCGGCGCTTCGCGCGCCGTGGTCGATGCCGGCTGGCGCCCGCACTCGGACCAAGTGGGTCAGACCGGCAAGGTCGTGAGCCCCGATCTCTACGTCGCCGTCGGCATCTCCGGCGCGATTCAGCACCTCGCGGGTATGCGCACGGCGAAGACGATCGTCGCCATCAACCGCGACAAGGACGCGCCGATCTTCAAGGTCGCCGATTATGGCATTGTCGGCGATGCGTTCGAGATCGTGCCGGCGCTCGCCGCGGCGGTGCGGGAGGCGCGCCGCTCGGGATGACGCCCGTCGCGGAGTCGCTCTACCTGATCCTTCTCGGACTCGCCGCCGGGTTCTTTTTCTACAACGCCCAGCGGCTCGTCGAGTATCTGCAACTCGGTCGTCCCGACGAACGCACCGATCATCCGCTCGTGCGCGCGCGCAATCTCATCTCGATCGGGATACTTCAGTCCAAGATCCTGCGCGATCCATTGGCCGGCGCCATGCACGCCCTGGTCTTCTGGGGATTCATCGTCCTCACGGTCGGATCGGTCGAGATTCTGATCCAGGGTGTCGCGCCGGCATTCTCGTACGCCGTGCTGCTGCCCGCGTGGCTGTACTCGGCCTACGTGATCTCGCAGAAGCTGTTCGCGCTGTTCGTGCTCGGCGCCGTCGCCTGGCTGTTCTATCGTCGATTGGTCATTCGCCCCAAGCGCCTCCAGGGCGACAAGCTGGAACAGTGGGACGCGCTGCTGATCCTCTCGATGATCGCCGCGCTCATGATCACGCTGATCCTCATGAACGGATTCGGCCCGGTCGCGGCGCCCGTTGACTGGCATGACGCGATGTGGTGGACGCACGTGCTGATCCTGCTGACGTTCCTGAACTACCTGCCGTACTCGAAGCACCTGCACGTGATCACGTCGCTACCGAACGTGTACCTCTCGAATACGAGTGGTCCCGGGACGGTCGGCGCGATGCGGCCGATGGATCTCGAGGCCGAGGGCGTCGAGCAATTCGGGGCGTCGGACGTAAAGGATCTGCCGTGGAAGAATCTTCTCGACGGGTACTCGTGCACCGAATGCGGCCGCTGCACGGCTGCGTGCCCTGCGAATCTGACCGGCAAAGTTTTGAGCCCGCGCAAGATCGTGATCAACGTGCGCGAGCGCTTGCTGGAATACGGCGGCATGCCGACGGGGCTCATACACGGGGAAGGCGAGCACGCGCCGGACGCGCGGCTGCTCGATGGCTACATCTCCGAAGAAGAGCTCTGGCAGTGCACATCGTGCCGTGCCTGTGTGCAGGAATGCCCGGTGTCCATCGACCAGCTCGACACGATTATGGAGCTGCGCCGGAACCTCGTGCTCATGGAGTCGCGGTTTCCCGCCGAGGTTCAGCCCGCGTTTCAATCGCTGGAGCGGAACGGAACGCCCTGGGCGTTCAACGCGGCGGATCGCGGCCAGTGGGCCGAGGGTCTCGCGATTCACACGATGGCCGAGTTGTCCGCCCAGGGGCGCAGGCCTGAGGTGCTCTTCTGGGTCGGGTGCGCGGGGTCGTTTGATGCGCGCGCTAAGAAAATTACGGTGGCGTTCGCCCGGATCATGCAGGCGGCCGGGATCGATTTCGCCATCCTCGGCCAGGAAGAGAAATGCAATGGCGATCCGGCGCGACGCATGGGCAATGAGTACTTGTATCAAATGCTCGCGAAGGAGAATATCGGCACGCTGAACGCGTATGGCGTGCAGACTGTGGTGACCATCTGCCCGCATTGCTTTCATCAACTCGGCAACGAATATCCACAGCTCGGTGGACACTACGAGGTGATCCATCACTCGCAATACATCGAGCGGCTGATGGCCGAGGGTCGGGTCCCACTGTCCGATGACAATAGGGACGAGCGCACGTTCACGTATCACGACAGCTGCTATCTCGGGCGATATAACAACATTTACGATGCGCCACGCCGGGTGCTGCCGGTCGTGAATCTTGTCGAACCGACGAGGAATAAGAGTCGTGGGCTCTGCTGTGGCGCCGGCGGCGGGCGCATGTGGATGGAAGAGACGCAAGGCAAGCGGATCAACATCGAGCGCACGCAAGAGCTGCTGGCGACGGGCGCCGAGGCCATCGCGACCGCGTGTCCGTTCTGCATGACGATGATCAGTGACGGGGTCAAGGCGAACGAATCGCCCGTTCCCGTCTACGACATCGCCGAGGTTGTCGCGAGCCGACTCAGCGCTGGGGTCTGATCGCGCTCGAGCCCTTGGCTGGTGTGCCCATACCGTAGCTGACGGTGACCGTGAGTCGGTCGCCCTCGACCTTCGTGGTCACGCGCCGGCTGCATCCGGGACACTTCTGCATCGTCGGTCCGGGCTCCGAGCGCTGACCGATCACCGTCCGACAGACGGGGCAGTGGATCGGCCCGGTCACGAGCGCGGCGGCCGGAATTGGCGCTGCCTCGGCGGGCGCGGTGGCCGCGGCGGTGGAGCCGGCCGGTGGGCGAACGAGACGAGGTCCGGTCCCTTCGCCGAGTCGGGCGCTCATGGTGTCGAGAAAGAACTGCTGCTCGGCCGCGCTCATGCCCGCCAGCGCGGCGGTGGACACGCCCTGCTCCTTGAGCTTGCGCGCCATGTTGTACGTGTCGCGCGAGATGCTAGGGGCCCGCATGGAGCCGCCTGACCGCCGGCCGCCGGATGACGATGGCGAGACTTGGCCCTTGAGCTCTTTGCCGAACCGAACGATCGCGAAGCTCGCCAGGAGCAACACGCCGCAGGCGACAGCAGCGAGCAGGAATTGGATCCAGGTGGTCGAAGTCACAGGGCGAAGTTCGTCGTCAGTGTGGCGTCGTCCGTCAGCGGCAACGCGTGCAAGTGTTCCCCGGGTTCGACCCGGGTACGGTCCTCAGGGACGACGAGCAACGCGTTCGCGAGTGACATCGACGTGACGATCCCAGACCCCTGTGGCCCCGTGAGTCGAGCGGTAAGCGCCCCATTGGTATGCGTTGTTACAATTACACGCAAGAAGTGGGTAAGGCGCGCATGGATCGTCACAGGTTCTTCGAGGACGACGTCGACGGGGCGGCGAAACAAGCGTACGTGGCCAAGCATACGGCGTATGGCTGGGCGCGCGAACAACTCGAATGTCACCATCGTCGATACGGGGTTGCCGGGCAGGCCGAGCCACGGCGTCGTGCCTAGTATCCCAAACCCCAGCGGCGCGCCAGGCCTCATGCGCACCCGCCAGAACTTCATCTCGGCGCCCATGTCGCGGAGCACATCGCGCAGGTAGTCGTGCTCACCGACTGAGAGTCCCGCGCTCGTGAGGATGAGATCGCAGCCCGCCGCGCTCGCCAATCGCTCGCGCAGCGACTCGGGCGTGTCGCGGGCGATCCCCAGATTGATCGGCAGTGCGTTCGAGTCTCTGACGAGCGCGGTCAGCGCATATGTGTTCGACGAGACGATCTTGCGGCCCGACAGCACAGACTCGAATTCGTCGAGGTCTACGAGCTCATCGCCTGAGCCTAGGATCGCGACTCGCGGCTGGCGCGTGACCTCGACGTGCGCCGCGCCCACGGAGGCCAGTACGCCGATTTGCGCTGGGCCAATGGGGCGGCCGGCGGCCAGCACGATCTCGCCGGCGTGTATGTCTTCTCCCTTGGATCGCACATTGCGGGCGGCGTCTCGATCGGACCGGATCGCGACCTGGTCGGCCCCGCCGTCCGTATCTTCGACTCTCACGACCGTATCGGCGCCCGAGGGCAAGGGTGCGCCAGTCATAATGCGCGTGGCTTCGCCAACGCGCACCGTCGCGCTCGGGAATCCCCCCGCGGCGACCGTCTCTATGACACGGAGGATGAGTGGGGCATTGGGCGTGGCACCCGCGATATCTGCCGATCGGACGGCGTAGCCATCCATCGCCGAGTTATCCCACGCAGGCAGGGTGACCGGAGAACGAATGTCGGTAGCGAGTACGCGGCCGAGCGCATCGAGGAGCGCCACGCGCTCGGAGGCCAATGGTGCGACGTGCGCGAGAATCGTCTGAGACGCCTCGGCGACCGACAGCACGGAACCTATCTCCGATCGAGCGTCATCGCGGCGAGATGCGCGGCGATCTCATCCTGCACCCGCTCGACGTCACGCACCGGCGTCGTCCAGTTGTTGCACAGAAAACTGAACACGAGCGGCGTGCCATCGGCGGTCGTGACGTAGCCGGACAGCGACCGGGCCTTGTCCACGAACCCCGTCTTCGCTCGGACATTGCCCGCGGCCATGGTGCCTTTCATCCGGTCGGCGATCGTGCCGTCGACGCCCGCGACGGGGAGTGCGTCATAGAACGCCTGGAATGCCGTGTCGCGGCGCATCGCGGTCAGCACGCGCACGATCGTCTGTGGCGACAGATAATCGTGTCGTGAGAGCCCCGACCCGTCGTGCAGCACAAACCCGTCCGGTGCCGCGCCCCAGCTGATCAGTTGGTCATGAATCACTCGCACACCACTATCGGCCGATCCCACGCGCGTCTTTTCCAAGCCGACGGTCTTGAGCAGTGCCTCGGCGATCTGATTCTGCGACGGCTTGAGCAAAGCCGGCAGGATGTCGCGCAACGGGGGCGACAACACCGTAAACAGCGTGTCGAGTACGCCCGCCGAATCCACCCCGCGATCGACGGCGTTCGCGCGCAGCGCGATGCCTCGAGCCGACAGGGCCGAGGCGAACGCGTGCAGATACGCTGCCGCAGGGTCGCGATACGCCACCAAGGCGAGTGTGCTGTCGCGCGGTGCAACCGTGCCGTTGACCACCAGTGCGCCGGTGGAGGTGTCGTAGACGACGGTAACCGCTTGGGCTGGCGCGTCGCCGGTCGGCGCCACCGTGCGCACGTGGTTCCGCAGCTCGGGATAGGTGATCGCCGGCAACGCCGCCAAGAGGGCCGGCGCGCCGGTGCGCGCGCCGCCCCGCACGACGACGGTCGTGAACCCTTCGTTGAACATGAGCTCATCGACGCCGGCCGCGTACGGCTCAGTGAGATCGTCCCATTCCCACCCGTATCCCAGATTCGCATCGGGGAACGCATCGCCTGCTTGAGCGATGTGTCCCGTGATCCGATGGATCCCGTGTGCGGCGACCGAGTCCGCCGCGGCGCGCAGCGGGATCGTCGCGTCGTGCACCATGTGATCGCTGACCGTCGGGTCGCCGCGTCCGATCACGAGGAGGTCGCCGTGCAGCACGCCGCGCACGATCTTCCCGCGCATGGCGAACGTCGTCCGATACTGATAGTCGGGTCCGAGCTCGGTGAGCGCCGCGGACGCGGTCACGATCTTCATGTTCGATGCCGGCAAGAACAGCTTGCCGGCATTGAGCGAGTACAGGGTGTCGTTCGCGTCCGGGTTGACGATCAGAATGCCCCAGATCGCGCTCCGAAATTTCGAGTCGGCGACCATCGAGTCGATCGCAGACTTGAGCTCTGCCACCGCCGATTTCGCTGGAGGTGGAGGAGCTAATACCGCCGCCGCCGCGGGCGTCGGTTCGGGGCTCGGCGCCGGTGTCGCTCCACCGCACCCGACGACGGCGAGCGCCAACCCAATTACCACGCGCGAGGTCATCCCGTAATCTGCCCAGCCGCAAGTGCCTCGGCCAGCGCCAAGTCACTCGGCGTATTTACGTTCATGAATGTGACGTCGGGGTCCATGGGCGGCGGCAATCGGACCACGCGCACGCGATCAAAGAAGCCGACCACGCGGAGATCGCCCGTGTCTATCTGCTGTTCAATGGGGCCCAGACAACTCGGCCGATAGAACGCACACAGCGGCTCCACACCTCGCGGCGACCGGCTCTCGTACACGACGACGTCGGCATCGGTTTCCCGCAGGGGCGCCAGCAGCGTCGAGGTAACGAACGGCATATCCCAAGCGACGATGATCACACTCGTGCCGGCATGCATCAACGCGGTGTGGATGCCGCCGAGACTACCTGAGCCCGGCCGGACGTCGCGCACGGTGCGGACGCCCGGAAGCCAGGTCGCTGCGTCCGAGTCGTTGGATACCAGCAGGAGATCGTCGGCGACCGCGCGCAACGCAGCGGCGACGCGATCAATGATGCGGGTACCCCGGACGAGCTCGAGACCCTTGGGCTGGCCGCCGAATCGGGTCGCCTGGCCGCCGGCGAGAATAACGCCGGTAACCGACTCAGCCGCCACCGTTGTAGGTAGCCCAGAGCGTCTCATCCTCGGCGACGCGCACCTGGACCACCGTTCCGCGATCGCCGAGCGCTTCTTCCACGCGCTCGAAGATGAAGCGCGCGAGGTTCTCGCCGCTTGGCACCAGTCGTCCTTCGTCGAACTCCGGCACGTCGCGATTGATATTGCGCTTGTCGAATCGCTCGAGCACGACTTCGCGGATCACGTCATCGAGATCCACGAGATCGACTACGAAGCCGGTCGTGTGATCGATCTCGCCACCGACCGTCACATCGCACGTGTAGTGGTGCTCGTGAAAGTCCTGGCTCGCCCATGCGCCGAACGGGTACCGATGCTGCGCGGTAAACCGCACGCGGCGAGTGAGGAGCGCGCGGGGCACTATCGGAAGGCGGTAAAAGAGATCCCGGCGCTCGGGGCGATGTTCTGTCGCCAGGCGGTCAAGGCTTGCGTTGGCTTAATGACCCCATCGGTTCCAGTCGTGCCGCGGAAGCTGCTGGGATACCGGGTGGCATAGAAGTAATCCGCGACGTCGAATCGCATCTGGATGGGCCCGCCCGGCACCCATCGAATGCCCCCGCCAGCGGTCATCTGGAACTGCGTCCCGAACCGAAATTTCGCCGAGTCGCGCGCGGCACCCAGATCCGTGGCGAGGCCGAAGCCCACATTGATCACGGGGATCAGATGATGCCACGTACGCTCGCCCACGAGGTTCAGGGCGAGCCCGACGTCGACCAGGTTAAGCTGCGTTGGCTTGGTTCCTCGGTCACGGATCGAGGGCGGCAGCGTCGGCTCGGTGACGTCATGATCGGTGAAAACGTGCGCCCACCGCGCCTCGAAGTACGCTGGGCCGCCCAAGTGAATATCCCAGCGTATGCCGGCCAGCGGCCCGCTGTGCGGATTGACATGGCCGGGAGTGTATGGCGCGAGGAGGTATCCGCCGTAGAACGAGAGGTTCCGCGGATCCTCGATGTCCAGGTACGGAGACGATTCCGGCGCGTGGCCGACGATCTGCGCCGCTGCGCTTCGGGCGAGCAGCAGGAAGAGTACGAGAGCGGTTCGCTTCATGTGTCGTGTGCTTTCAACGACTCCTTTACGTGCTCGCCAAGCAAGTCAACTCTCCGGAGATGAGCGTCAGGATCTCGCAAATCTACCCCGGTCATCTCCGAAGGTGGCTGGATTCCCAACATTGTTAGGATCGTTGGTCCCACGTCACACAGCGCTCCCCCTGACCGGAGTGGGGCGTCGCCCTGGGCCATCACGAAGGGTACGGGGCTCGTCGTATGCGCCGTATGCGGCCCCCCCGTCTCCGGGTCGATCATGAGCTCGCAGTTGCCGTGGTCGGCCGTCATGAGCACGCTGGTCCGGGCTCGTTCCGCCGCGGCCAGCACGCGCCCCAAGCACTGATCGACGGTTTCGACCGCCTTGATCGTCGCGGGGAGCGACCCGGTGTGCCCGACCATGTCGCCATTGGCGTAGTTGCACAGGATAAACTCGTGCTGGCGTTTCTCGATGGCGCTACACAGCACATCGGTCACGCCCGGCGCGCTCATCTCCGGCATGAGATCGTACGTCGCCACTTTTTGGCTCGGCACCAGCAGGCGTTCTTCGCCAGGGTACGGTGTCTCCTCGCCGCCGTTGAAAAAGTACGTGACGTGCGGGTACTTCTCCGTCTCCGCGGTGCGAAACTGAGATTTGCCGTGGGTCGCGAGAACATCCGCCACGATGCGCGCCATGGAGAACGGCGGGAACGCCACGGACAGCGCGAATTGCTGTCCATAGGACGTCATCGTGACGACGTGCAGCTCCGGGCGCTGGGATACGTCGAAGCCCTTGAACGCGGGTTCCGTCATCGCGCGGACGATCTGCCGCATGCGATCCGACCGGAAATTGAAGCAGATCACGGCGTCGCCATCGCGCATCGCCGCGCCGGGAACGACCGTGGGGATGATGAACTCATCCGTCTGGCCATTGTCGTATGCGGAGCGGATCACGGCTAACGGGTCGGTGCCGGCCGGTCCCACCCCGTCGACCATCGCCCGGTAGGCGAGCTCCGTCCGCTGCCAGCGGCGATCGCGGTCCATCCCATAGTACCGACCGCTCACGCTCCCAATGACCGTCGGGACTTTGGCTCGGGCGACGCGCTCGGTCAGCCTTTGCATGTAACCCAACGCCGATTTGGGCAGCGTGTCGCGCCCGTCGAGCATGGCGTGAATGGCGACGCGTGGGACGTGCTGGCGCTCGGTCAGATCGAGCAGGGCGTTGAGATGCCGGTCGGCCGCGTGCACGCCGCCGTCTCCGAGGAGGCCGAGGAGGTGCAAGGTCCCGCCCGTGCGGCGGACGGCGTGACACGCCGCCAGGAGCGTCCCGTTGCACTGAAATGACCGGTCGGCGATCGACGTGTCGATTCGGACGAGGTCCTGCATCACGACTCGGCCCGCGCCCAGATTGAGGTGGCCAACCTCACTGTTGCCCATCTGACCGACGGGCAGGCCCACCCGGAGCCCGGAGGCTTCCAGCAGCGTGCGTGACGGACGGCGCCACAACGCGTCCCAAATCGGCGTCGTCGCTAACGCGATCGCGTTGCCTTCTCGCTCGGCTCGATATCCCCAGCCGTCGAGAACGACGAGGACTACCGGTGTATGGACGGATCCAGCCATCTTGAGCGGAATGTACAGCAGGGCTCTGTGACGTTCACGCCCGTTTTTTGGCGACGCACGCTTCGCGGCGTCGCGTTGCAAGCGCTGAGCGCGCTTTGCTTTGTCACGACCGCTTCGAATGCGCAGACGGCGAAACGTCCGTCGAATTCCCGCGCGCAGTCAGCGCAGACGACGAAGTCGTCGCGCGCAAGGTCGCCCGCGCGAAGCGCGGCGCCGAGTCAAGCGCCTGACTCCGAGCCGATGGTGGCAGCGGCAGGGAATGTCGTATTGAGGGAAGCGCCGGAGGGTCATGCGCTCGCGACGCTAGGCCCAGGCGCGCCCCTGACCGCCCTTGCGCACGACCGTGGGTGGGTCCGCGTCCGCATGGAGGGCTGGGTCCGCGAGGACTCCGTTCAGGTGTCGAACGGTTCGACCGGATCGCTCAGCGCCGCGGACCTCCGCGTCAATCCTCAGGGCGCGAAGGGAAAGACCGTGAAATGGGATGTCCAGGTCCTCGCCCTCGAGACCGCGGACTTCTTGCACAAAGACCTGTCGCCTGACGAGCCGTATCTGCTCGCCAGAGGGCCAGGCTCCGAGAGCACACTTCTCTATGTCGCGGTGCCTCCAGCCATGCTCGCCTTGGCCAAAACATTGGCGGCGACAGCGCCGGTGAGCGCCACGCTCGTCGCGACGGTGCGCGTCGGCCGGAGCGAACCGGTCGGCGTTCCGGTGCTGGACGCCTTGGAACTCGTGCGTCGTTGACCGAAGAACAGCAGCCGCCGCACGAGCCGCTTCCCATCACGCCACCGCCGCCGCCGGTGGAACGTCGTCGCGCGCTCGCGCCGCCGGGCCGCCCGGCGCCGCCCCGCGAGCGACGGGAACCACGGCGGGCCGAGTTCCGACTGGCGTATCCGGGCTTGCTCGCGACCCTGTGGCTCGCGCTCCTGGTCTTGGTCGCGCTCGACGTCTATCTGATTTCCCAGCGCGAGAACTACGCGAAAGAGATCCGTCGTCTGCGCGCGGGGATGACTACGGTCGAGCGCCGCTCCGCCGACCTCGCGCTGGCGGCGAACGAAAACCACCTCAAGGTCATGGTCGCGTTGATTCGCCGCCAAGCGCAGGGCGATCGCGTGCTGCACGTCTCGGTCGAGGTGGACAGCGGCGTCATGACGCTCGAGCAAGAAGGGAACGTGCTGCGCGAAATGCCGGTGCGCGTCGCGCCCGAGCGGCGCGTCGGCGTGCCACCTGACACGATCATGATGCCGAGGCCGCGCGGGACGCGTCATGTGGAGCGACTGCTGACACCGGATAGCGTGTGGACCGCGCCGAAATGGGTGTACCTCGATCGGCATCTTCCCGCCGACTCGACGCCAGTCAAAGGCACGCTTGGCTTCGGCATCGTGCTCGATGGCGGTACCGTGATTTATAGCGACCCGCCAACGGGGCCCCTCGCGGACACCGCCTACGTGATGCCGGGGAGCGTCCGCGCTCGAGAGGCCGACGTGAAGGCGATCCAGGCGAATCTCAAGCCGGGGACGAGCGTCTATTTTTACTGAGATGCGCCACGGACTCCGCATCATCTGGGTGCTCGCGCTCTGCGTCTTGGCGACGCTTGGCGCCAGTATTTGGCTGGTCAAGGACGTGCTGCGTGAGCGCTTTCGGCGTGATATCACGCGAATGGCGTTCAACCACAACCTCGACCTGCTCGAGGACGTGCGTCGCAGCGTCGGTGCCACGCGCGACACGCTGGCGGCCAGCCAGCGCGACGAGCCCGACATGCCGGATGACAAGCCCTACATCGTCGTCAGCATCGAGGATCATCGCCTCTGGTACAAGCAAGGGGACCAGGTCCTGTTCACCGCGCGCGTCGCGACTGGCAGCGGCAAGGAGTTGGTCAACGAAGGTGGCGTACACTGGAAATTCGACACGCCTCGTGGGCGGCTCGTGGTGCTGAGCAAGGAGATGGATCCGGTGTGGGTGCCGCCCGATTGGCACTACATGGAGCTTGCCAAAAAGAAGAATCTCGGGACGATCAAGCTCGCGCGCGGGCAGTCCATCGTGCTCCAGGGCGGGGGGAAGATCGTTGTCTCCGGCAACGACGTGGTGACGCAGTATCCCGACGGGCGCATCGAGCCCTTTGAGGTCAAGGAAGGCAAAGAGATCGTTGCCAACGGCAACCTCATCATTCCGCCGTTTGGGACTAATCAACGGAAGTACAGTGGAACGCTCGGCGTCGAGCGGCTGTATCTAGGGGATGGGTATGGCATCCATGGGACCGATGAGCCCATGAGTATTGGCACCAATGCGAGTCACGGATGCGTCCGGCTTCGCAATGAGGACATCGAGACGCTGTTCCGTGTGGTTCCGATTGGAACTGTTGTTTATATCTACTGAAAGTCGCTGGTCGTCTATAGCTTGGCGTGCCTTGGCTTTTGGGGGCCTATAGGGTGCATCGCTTTGTTCGCCTTCTTTTCGGTTCGGCCTTTGCCGCCTTCGGCGGTTCGGCCGGTGCGGCGGGACCAGTTCGGTCCGCGCTGGCGAACGGGCCTGCGAGCGCACCCGCCCTGAGGGCGCCTGAAGTATCGCGCACCAATGCCCTGTCGACTGGCCCTGCAGCCCCCGGGCGCGAGCCGTTGACGGTCGCGAGCGAAGCGAGCGCTGTGTACTTCGCGCTGCCAGACACGCTGGTAGACAGCAGTTCCAAAGCAGACACGGCGCGAGTAGTCCTAGCGTCCCTCGCCGGCAAAAGCGGCAAGCTCAAGGCGCACTTCTTAACAGAAGCGCGCCGCGCGCTGGAGATCCCGGTAATTCGCCAGCTCTTCGGCGGCGACTCAGGAATGACGCAACCCGGCGTCTACGCGGTGCCCGACAACTCGTTCGCGTTTATCACGATGCTGCCTTTCACGAGCAAGACGAAGGGCCGCATCGGGGACTATCGGATAGGCTTCTGGCCAGCCGAGCGCCACCGGAGGCGAGCCTCGCTCGAGTCGTATGAGAACCCGGATGGGTTCATCATGGTGACGCCCGAGAACGCCGATACGCCGATCTCGGAGCATTTCACGCTGCGGGATTTCCTGACGCACGACCAGGCCGATGTGTGGCCAAAGTACATGGTCCTGCGCGAAGAGCTCGTCGACAAGCTCGAGCTGATCATCGATGACATGGAATCGCACGGCCACCCCGTGCAAAAGCTCGTTGTGATGTCCGGATTCCGCACACCGGAGTACAATATTCAGGGCGTCGGGCGTCGCGGAGGCCGCGCGCTCGACAGCCGGCACCAGTTCGGTGATGCGGCGGATATCTACGTAGATAACGGGGACGGTCGAATGGCCGACTTGAACGGCGATGGCCGGGTCGACACGCGCGATGTGCGCGTGCTGCTCGAATCCGTCGACCGAGTCGAGGCCGAGCACCCGGAGCTCGTGGGTGGCGAGGGCATCTACCGGGCGAATCGCCAGCACGGCCCCTTCCTACACGTGGACGTGCGCGGCTGGCCCGCGCGATGGGCACTCGTCGAGCCGCCACGACGCAAGGCGCGGAGACACAACGGGTGAATGAGCTGCTGCGCGACCGAATCCTCAGGAACCTCGACGCGCTGAGTGACGAACGGCTGTATCAGGTGCTCGACTACGTCGAGTTCCTCCAGTCGAAGTACGCGGAACGCCAGAACCCGTCCCCGAACGTCTTCCAGCGATTCGCCGAGACGGTCGAGGACCGCTTGCGAGCGGGGCGCATCTCGACCTCGACGATCGCCGAAACGATGAACCTCATGAACCGCGCGATGGGCGTACTGAACGGTGTCGCCGCGGCTGGCAAGTCTGTTGCAACGGATCTGGTTGATGCCCAAAAGGGGATAACTCGTGAACAGCCACGCATTGATCCGCCGGGGACCAAGGACTCGTAGCTCGGCCCACCGGCACCGCCGTCCCGTACGTGAGCACAGCATTCTCGACCACATCCGTCACCTGCCGGCCTACGGGCGTCTCGTCGCCGGGCTGCTCGGCGACGAGCGCGTGTCGATGGTCGACAAGGCGCTGGTAGCCGCCGCGATTGCCTATCTCGCGTCCCCGTTCGATCTCACGAGCGCAATTCCGATCGTGGGCGAGATCGACGATCTCTTTATCATCCTGCTCGCGATCCAACACTTGATCGCCAACGCGGGAGCCGACGTGGTGCTCGACCACTGGCACGGCGACATCGAGGAGCTGGAACATCTCGACGTGCGTCGAGCGCTCCTCGCGGCGGCGTTTTTCCTGCCGAAACGACTCAGGCGGCGTCTACGTGTTATTGGGCGCATCGATTAGGTCACTAGACGCGTCCCTGCGAGGGCCATAGGTTTTACTATGGCACCCATAGTCGCCCAGAACGGCCGCGCGAGCGTAGCGAGCGCGCCGCCGTCTCAGGATCGAGTCCGAGACGACATCGCTCTGACATTCGACGACGTCCTGCTGGTGCCTGGCCACTCGTTGGTGCACCCGCGGGACGTTCTGACATCATCCCGGTTCACGCGAGGGATCAGTCTCAACATCCCGCTGATCGCCGCCGCCATGGACACGGTGACCGAGTCGGAGATGGCCATCGCGATGGCCCGCGCCGGTGGGATTGGCGTACTGCACAAGAACATGTCGATCGATCGCCAGGCGGCCGAGGTCGATCGCGTCAAGCGCTCCGAGAGCGGGATGATCTTGAATCCCATCACGCTCCCGCCCGACGCCAAGCTCCGCGAAGCGGTCGCCCTGATGATGCGCTTCAAGATCTCGGGCGTGCCGATCGTCGACCGCGACGGTCGCCTCGTCGGGATCATCACGAATCGCGACCTTCAGTTCGAGCGCAACCTGGACCGCCCGCTGCGCGAGGTCATGACGGCGGACGGCCTGGTGACGGCCCCGGAGGGCACGACGCTCGATGAGGCCGAGCGGATCCTCGGCGAGAATCGGATCGAGAAGTTGCCCGTCGTCGACGACCAGGGCCACCTGCGCGGGCTCATTACGGTCAAAGACATCCACAAGCGTCGACAATACCCGAGCGCGAACAAGGACCAGCATGGCCGACTCCGGGTCGCCGCCGCGATCGGCGCCGGCGGCGATTACGTCGAGCGGGCCCGGGCTCTTATCGATGCTGGAGTGGACGTATTGGTGCTCGACACGGCCCATGGCCACAGTCAGGCGGTCCTGGACGCAACCGCGGAAATCCGTGAGATGTTTCCAGCCACCCAACTCGTCGCGGGGAACGTCGCGACGAGAGAAGGGGCGGCCGCCCTGGTTGAACGGGGCGTCGATGCTGTTAAGGTTGGTGTCGGACCCGGGTCTATTTGCACGACACGAGTGGTGACGGGGGTTGGCGTGCCCCAATTGACGGCGATTTTTGATGCCGTTGCGGGGGCGGGCGACATCCCGGTCATCGCCGATGGCGGCATCAAATACTCGGGTGACATCGTAAAGGCATTGGCGGCGGGCGCGTCGAGCGTCATGATGGGCTCGATGCTCGCCGGCACGGAAGAGAGTCCAGGCGAATCGCTGCTCCTCGAAGGACGGCGGTTCAAGATGATCCGCGGTATGGGAAGCCTGTCGGCGATGCAGGACGGCAGCGCCGATCGGTACTTCCAGGAAGGGGAGATGAGTCCCAAGAAGCTCGTCCCAGAGGGCATCGAAGGCCGCGTCCCATACAAGGGACCCGTCACCGACGTCCTCTTCCAGATGGTCGGTGGACTGCGCAGCGGCATGGGTTATGTCGGCTGCGCATCGATCGATGCCCTCCGCGTCGACAGCCGGTTCGTCCGAACGACCGCGGCGGGACTCCGCGAGTCCCACCCGCACGACGTCACGATCACCCGCGAAGCGCCGAACTACTCGGCGTAAAGACTTCCAGGAGAACGAATGGCCCTCGGGTCCACGAAGAGTATCGCGCAGCTTCAAGCTGAGGCTGCCACTGAAGGAAGCCAGAGTCTGAGACGCGTCCTCACGGCGACAAACCTCACGATGCTCGGCATTGGCGCGATCATCGGCGCCGGTATCTTCGTGCTCACGGGTCAAGCCGCCGCCGCCAACGCCGGCGCCGCGGTGGTGTTCTCGTTCATCCTCGCCTTTTTCGGCTGCCTGTTCGCCGGCCTGTGCTACGCCGAGTTCGCGTCGATCGTGCCGATCGCCGGCAGCGCGTACACGTACGCGTATGCGACGCTCGGTGAGTTCGTCGCCTGGGTCATTGGCTGGGACCTGATGCTCGAGTACCTGTTCGGCGCCGCGACCGTCGGCGTCGGCTGGTCAGGCTACTTCAACGACTTCATGTCGTCGATCGGCATCCACTTATCGAAGGCGTTCACCACCGCGCCGCTGGTCTGGAACGACGCGACGTCGACCATCGAGCGCGTGCCGGGCGTCGTGATCAACTTGCCGGCGTTCGCGCTCGTCATGTGCATAACGGTTTTGCTCGTCATCGGCATCAAGGAGTCGGCGCGATTCAACAACGTGATCGTGTTCGTTAAAGTCGCGATCGTCCTGCTCGTGATCGGTTTCGGGTTCCTGTACGTCAACACCGCGAACTGGCACCCGTTCATTCCGCCGACTCAAGGCAAGTTCGGCCAGTTCGGCTGGAGCGGCGTGGTCCGCGCCGCGGCCGTGGTCTTCTTCGCCTACATCGGGTTCGATGCGGTGTCGACCGCCGCCCAAGAGGCCAAGAATCCGCAGCGCGACCTGCCGATCGGCATGCTCGGGTCGCTCGTGATCTGTACGGTGTTGTACGTGCTCATGTCGCTCGTTCTGACCGGCCTCGCGCCCTACAGCACGCTAGGCGTGCCGCACCCCGTCTCCTTTGCCTTGGAGAAGTTTCCGCAACTTCAGTGGCTGCGGTACTTCGTGAACATCGGCGCGATCGCTGGACTTGCCTCCGTCGTCCTCGTCATGCTCCTCGGCCAGTCGCGCGTCTTCTACTCCATGGCCCGCGACGGCCTCCTGCCGCCGGCCTTCGGGCGGGTCCACCCGAAATTCCGCACGCCGTACGTGACGACCATTGTCACCGGCACAACGGCGGCCGTGGTCTCGGCGGCGTTCCCGGTCGGCATCCTGGGCGAGCTCGTGTCCATCGGGACGCTGCTGGCGTTCGTCATCGTCTGCGCCGGCGTGATCGTCCTCCGGGTCCGCCGTCCGGAGCTGGCACGGCCGTTCAAGACGCCCCTCGTCCCCTTGGTGCCGATCCTCGGCATCGTGTCGTGCTTCGGTCTCATGGCTTTTCTCCCGGGCACGACGTGGATCCGGCTGGCCGTCTGGATGGTGATCGGGTTCGTCGTGTACTTCGTGTATGGGCGCTATCATTCGAAGTTGCTCACCGAACGCGAACCCAGCCTGGCCCCGGCAGACTGACTCTACTGACACACTCGAACGTCGATCTCCTTAGCGCCTCTGCGCACCGAATAGTTGCCGCACGCCGACTCGCTAGCGAGCTCGGAACGGGGCGTACGGTCGCACTCTCGACCCACATCAACGCCGACGGCGATGGATGTGGGTCTGAGGTCGCGCTCGCGCATCTGCTCAACGGCCTGGGGCTCCATGTCCGCATCGTCAACCCGACACCCTGGCCGTCGGCCTTTGATTACCTGCTCGGTGAAGGAGTCGAAGATCGCTCCGCCGACGGCGTTTCTGCGCTCTCGGGGGTCGACGTCATCCTCGTCGTCGACATCGGCGATGTCCGGCGCCTCGGGACCCTGACCGAGGCGGTGCGAGCCTCACGCGTACCGAAGCTCGTGATCGATCACCACGAGGCTGGTGATGAGCCGCCCGGCCCCATCCAGATGATCGACACGACTGCCTGCGCCACGGGCGAGCTCGTGTACGATCTCGCCGTCACGCTGGGTTTGAGCATTAGCACGCCGACCGCGACCGCGCTGTATACGGCGATTCTCACCGACACCGGAGGATTCCGGTTCAGCAATACCACCCCGCGATGCCACGCCATCGCTGGTCAATTGCTGGCTGCCGGGGTCGATCCCGAGGACATGTATCGCCGAGTGTACGCGTCGGTCCCGCTCGGGCGGCTCCAGCTGTTGCGAGATGCGTTGGAGACGCTCGAGGTCGACCCCGAGTACGCCATTGCATGGATCTCGGTCCCGGCGGGCGCGGTCGAGCGCTATGCGCTGCGGTCGGAGGACCTCGACGGCATCGTCGAGCATCCGCGCTCGATCGCCGGGACGAGAATGGCGCTCTTTTTTCGCGACCTGGGTCATGGCAAGATCAAGGTCTCGTTCCGGTCGACGGGCGATGTCGACGTGAACCGGTTCGCCCGCGCGTTCGGGGGCGGCGGTCACGCGAAAGCGGCCGGCGCGCTGATCTCGGGTGACCTCGAGGAAGTCCGCGCACGCGTGGTCGACGCCGCGCGCGCATTCGTACACCCGGTCGGCGCCATGCCCCACAACGGCGTCCCTGCGGACGACTCGCTCGCGCTTTAACTTTCGTCTCATGGCGCGAGCCGAGCTGGTCGAAATCCGTATTCGCGAGGTCATCACGGCGCTCAGGCCGTTGCTCCGCCTCGAGCCCGCGGCTGGGTGCATCGAGCTGGTGCGGTTCGACGCCGAGTCGGGCGTGGTCAGCGTGCGGGTGTCCGGCGGGTGTCCCGATTGCGACATGTCGGCGACTGCCCTCATTGCGGGCATCGAGGCGCACCTCAAGCAGCGCGTACCCGAGATTCGCGCGGTACACGCCATCGCCTCGACATGAGCGACAACCTGCAAGATCTCGTGCGCGCCGCGCTGGCGAGCGTGCGCAACCCACGTCTCGGCGTGAACGTTCTCGACGCCGAGATGATCCGCGACATCGCCATCGCACCGGGCGGCCGTATTCGATTGACGCTCATCCTGACGCCGGAGGACGACGCGACGCTCGTACGTGATGTCTACGCGGCCGTCGCCGCGGTCGAGGGCATCACGGATGTCCGCGTGGACCCCAAGGACGCCTCGGCAGTGACTTCGGGGCGACGGATGCTCCCGGTGTTCGACGCCGCGCCCAAGGCGCCCGCGCGGCCTGCCGCCCCGACGCCGAGCGCGTACCCGAACCTCGGCCGCATCATCGCGGTCTCGAGTGGCAAGGGCGGTGTCGGCAAGTCGACCGTTGCCGTGAACCTCGCGGTGGCGCTGAGCAAAACCGGCGCACGCGTCGGTCTCATGGACGCCGACATCTACGGGCCGAATGTCCCACGGATGCTGGGCGTCAGCACGCCGCCGCCGGTCGTCGACCAGCGCATCATTCCCTTGGTCGCGCATGGCATAAAAGCGATCAGCCTGGGTCTGTTGATTCCTCGCGACCAGCCCGCGATCTGGCGTGGGCCGATCGTGATGAAAGTGATCGGGCAGTTCCTGAAGGACGTCGACTGGGGTCAGCTCGACTTCTTGATCGTCGACATGCCGCCGGGCACCGGCGACGCTCAACTCTCGCTGGTGCAGTCGACGCATGTGCATGGCGCAATCATCGTCACGACGCCGCAGCTGGTCGCGACGGGTGACGCGCTGCGTGGTGTGAAAATGTTCGAGCGGGTGAACGTGCCGGTGCTCGGCATTGTCGAGAACATGAGCTACTTCGAGTGCCCGCACTGCGGGAAGCCCTCGCCGATCTTCGGCGAAGGCGGTGGCGAGCACTTGGCGACCGAGGTCGGCTTGCCGCTCCTCGCGCGGATTCCGCTCGATCCGCGGGTCGTCGCCGGCGGCGATACCGGCGCCCCGATCGTCGTCGCGGCTCCTGACTCGAGCGCCGCCGTCGCGCTCACGGCCCTCGCCGCGCGCGTTACCGAGGCCGTTCACGCCGCCGTACCGGCATGAATGAACGCGGCGCGCTTTGCGCGACCGCGTAAAGACCTCGGCCAGAGCGCACGATGAGCGCGACAACGCCGGATCCCACCGGGCTCCGCCAAGAGCCAGGCTCCGGTTCGACGCTGCCGATCGATCCGTACGACGGCGCCGCGCCGGTGGCGCCCACGGGCGCGTCGCTGATCCACGACCCGATCGCGCGCGTGGTCTGGCGCGTCGGCGTCCCCGCGGTTGCATCGAACCTCCTGATGATCGTCTTCAGCGTGGTCGACGCGTTCTGGGTCGGCCGCCGCCTCGGCGCCGTCGCGCTCGCCGCGGTGACGACGTCGCTCTTCTGGATCTGGCTCTTCATCTCGATCGCCGAGATGATCGGCGTCGGTCTCACGGCAGTCGCGGCGCGCCGGCACGGCGAGGGCCGACCCGAGGAGGCGGCGCTCGCGGTCGGCGATGCGCTCCTGTACGCGCTCGGTCTCGGCGTCGCCGTCGCTTTTGCGGGAACGATCGCGCTCCCGGCGTTGTTTGCCTCGATGCACACGCCGGCCGAGGTGACGGCGCTCGGGAAGATTTATCTTGGCACGTACCTGCTCGGTGCCCCGGGCATCTTCTGCTACTTCGCGGTTGATGCCGCGTTCCGCGCGCGGGGCGACACGCGGACGCCGCTGCTCCTGCTCGCGTCCTCGGTCGCGATTACGCTCGTGCTCGACCCCGTGCTGATCCTCGGCCTCGCCGGGGCGCCAAAGCTCGGGCTCGTGGGAGCCGCGATCGCGACGGTCTCGGTGCGCGGCGCCGCGTGTGTCGCCGGTGCCGGACTGCTGATCCGTCGTGGCATGGTGCGGTTTTCCCGTTTTGGGCCTCGCGCGCTGCGCGCGCTCGCCACAATCTCCCGTATCGGCGCGCCTACTGCTCTCACGGGCGTCCTTTTTAGTCTCATCTATGTGATCGTGACTAGGACTGCCAGTCAGTTTGGGACACCGGCGTTGGCGGCGATGGGCTTGGGATTTCGAGTCGAGAGCTGGATCTACGTCATCGGCGTGGGATTTGGCGCGGCGGCCGCGGCGATCGTTGGCCAAAACCTCGGCGCCGGCGATGTCGGCCGGGCGGAACGAGCCGGGTGGGTAACCGTCGCGTTCGCGACCGCACCCGCGTCGTTGGCCGCCGCGGCCGAATTGCTGTTTCCGCAGCAACTGGCGGGATTCTTTACGCACGAGCGACCCCTGATCCTCGAGACGGCGCACTATCTCCGGATCGCCGCGCTCTCGCAGCTCTGTGTTGGCGCCGAGGTGGTGTTCGAGGGCGCGATGGGCGGGGCGGGCGACACGGTGCCGCCGATGGTTTGGTCGACCAGCTGCACGGCGGCGCGCGTCCCCCTGGCATCTTGGTCCGCGGCCCGTTGGGGCACCGGGGGGCTCTGGACTATTATCGCCGCCACGGCCGCGCTCCGTGGGCTCGGGATGGCCGTTCTCTGGAGATTGGGGTGGTGGAAAAGAAAGCGCGTATGATCGTGACTTTGCTGACCGACTTCGGCACGGCCGACGGCTACGTCGGCGAAATGAAGGGTGTGCTCACGGATCTCGCGCCTGACGCGGACGTGATCGACATCACGCACGATATCTCGGCGCAGGACGTCGAGGGCGGCCGACTGGCGCTCGCGCGCTACTGGCAGCGGTTTCCGGCCGGCACCGTGCATCTCGCCGTCGTCGACCCGGGCGTGGGCGGCGCGCGTGATGCGCTCGCCGTGTCCGCGGCGGGGCGCTTTCTGGTCGGGCCCGACAACGGCCTCTTGTCGCCGGCGCTGCTCATGCCTGACGCGCGGGCGATTGTCCTGGCGATACCGGCCGGTGCGTCAGCGACCTTTCATGGGCGGGATGTTTTTGCGCCCGCCGCCGCGCGGCTGGCGCTCGGTGTCTCGATCGACGCGCTGGGTCCAGCAGCGAGCGCGCCCGTGATACGAAGAACCCCCGAGCCCAAACGAGGGACAGAGGGCCAGCTCCATGGGATCGTGATGACGATCGATCGGTTCGGGAACGCCATCACGAACCTGGTCGGCCTGCGGGGAGGCTCGATCACGGTGGGAGACCGCACGCTCAAGATCGTGCGCTCGTATGTCGACGTGCCGGCTGGCGTCGTGACGGCCGTTTGCGGATCGAGCGGGCTCGTCGAGATCGCCGAGCGCGACGGGAACGCGGCGCGCTCGCTCCGGCTCACGCGCGGAGCGAGCGTCGTCTACTGGCCGCCAGCTCCGGCGAGCTTGTGATCGACCGCGATCTCGCCCAAGGTCGCGCCGCCGACAATGTGCAGCGTGAAGCGTGGTGTCGTTGACGTTGACGTCTGGTTCAGCTGTACGATCGTCACGCCGCCGTCTTTCTTGACCTTTGCGCTCTGCACCTTCCTCATCGCCGACCTAACGCTCGCCGTCACGGCTGCCTTTGCCGTAGCCTTGGCGGCAGCTTTGGCCTTGACGCTTGCGTCGTCGCTCGAGTTGTCGTCGTCGCTCGAATCCGCCTCGTCGGCGTTGTCGTTGTCGGACGTGTCGATGGTCACCGTCGACGGCCCGTTATCGCCGGACACGGCGCCGAGCATGGCGTTCGCGTTTTGGTCCACGCGTACGTCGTCGGGGACGTGGATCGTGAGGGAGCCGAGGCCGATCTTCGCGTCCAGCCAGATATCGCCGGTCCATGTGCCGTCGAAGTACAGGTCCCAGCTGCCGATGCCCGCGCGCAACCTGATGTGGTCCGCGTTGGCGTTAGCGAGTCCTGTGGCCTTGAAGCCCGCGGCGCCGACGTTGAGCGACATCGAGTGCATCTTGATGGTGTTCGGCGAGGAGAACGCGAGCGTCGCGTCGGTGGCGCCGGTCTTGAGCATCAGACTATGCACGGCGAGCCCACCGAGATCGATCTTGACGTCGGCCGCGGCGACTTCGGTCGTGAGATCGAGTGGGACGCCGCGGGCGAGGCCGATCCGGAGCTCGTTCTGATCGGCATCGCCACCGGGCATCGAGAAGTTCTGTGACTTGATGCCCAAGTGCACCGAGTGCCCGGCCGGGTTGTAGGTCGCGACCGGCGAGGTCCGTCCCGCGGGATACCGCAGATGCATCTCGTACAGATCGGCACCGGTCGCCGGGCCGAGCGTGAACGTGCCCGCGCCGTAGCTGATATTCGCGGCGAGAGCGGTCGTGTCACGCAGTTGGCGCGAGACATCGAGCGTACGCCACTCCTGGGCGCCGGCGTTGCCACACGCGGCCAGCGCGGCGGCGGCGGCGAGTAGAGTCAGTCTCATGAGGACGGCGTCTGCGATGGCGGTGGAGTCGGTCGGCGAGCGGCCGCGACGCCGCCCACCGGCGTCGGGGTCTGCCAGGCCATGCCTGGCAGCGACGAAGCTCCCGAGGTGCGCACCTCGCCGCGCGCGCTCCTGCGAGCGTCGTACCGCGCCGCGAGGACAGAGCCGAATCCGGAGGCCAGCGCGACGAAGGTAACGGCCATCGCGATCGCGTGGAGCAGCGCGCCAGCGATCGGTATCCAACCCGCCGCGGCGGCAAGGACCCACAGTCCCATATAGATCGCGAGGCCGGTCACGACGGCGCGCAGGCGCGCGCCGCGATCCGTCAGCGAGTGGGTGCGGCGCCGGAAGAACGCGTGCCCGGTCGTCTCCGCGACCGCCGTGAACCCGAGCACGGCGATGCCGAGCACGAGCAAGGTGTAGGCGATGGCGGCGAACGGCGCGACCACGATACCGATGATCGTGATACACAGGAGCACGACGATGATCGCGCCCACCGGAATCACTGCCATGAGCCCGACAATGCCGAAGAGCAGGGAGCGACCGAACTGGTCGGAGAGCGCGAGTGATGCGGTATCGAGACGGTCGCCGGCGAACGTCAGCACGCCGATGCCCATCACGAGCGCGAGGCACAGCCAGGCGATGGACAGCTCGAGCGGCCGCCATGGTGAGCGACCGGCTTTCGGCGTCGCGGCGATCGGAGAGATCGGCCCAATTGCTTCGGGCAGTGATCGGATCTCGCCCTCGACCACACCGCCATCCATGACGTGCACCATGCCGTGTGCGGCGAACGCGTTTCCGGTGACGTGTCCGGAGGGGCGAACGATAATGTCGCCATCGACCGCGACCACGTCGCCGTCGATTCGCCCATTGACCGTCACCGGACCATCGACGGTCGCGACCGTGGTCTCGATTTTGGCGGTCGAGTCTACAAAACGCGGTCCGACGGAGAACGCGCTCGTCACCGGAATCGGGATCGAGGCTGGATCACGCCGCGCCCGGTCGATGTCCTTCCGCATCGCCTCGGTCATCGCGCTCCCGGGCGGCGCCATCATGGGCGGCATCGGCGGGATAGGCGGGATCGGGGGAATGGGCGGGACCGGAGGCACGGCGCCATACCGATGATGGTGCCGGTCCATGGCTCGCTGCAGCGCGTCCTGGAACGCTCGTTTGGCGTCGGCGGTTCGCGGATCGTGGTGGACGCTGTATTGGATGTAGCGCTTAAGGCTCGCTTTGACCTCGGGATCGCGCATGACGTCGGGATCCTGGTTGATCGCGTCCTTCAAGGACGAGTCGCCGAAGGCCTGACTCATGGCCTGCCCGAGGGACTCGCCCCACCGTCCCATTTGCTCGCCGTATCGCTGACCCCACTCTCCCATTTTTTCGCCCCAGGCCCCCATCGAGTCGAGGCTGCTCGGCGGAGCGGGTGGAGGTGGGCTCGGCGGCTGAGCGGCAACCACCACCGCCAACCCAATGATCGTCAGTCCGGCAACGAGTCGCATGGTCAAGCGCGCCTCCGCCGCGACACAGCCGCGGCCCGAAGAGCAAATGCTGCCGCCAAAAAGACGACAATATAGAGACTTAAAGACGCCACTATAACAGCAGTAGTGTTCTCACCGAGGGCTTGGGTAGCGGAACGGCCCAACAGGGCCTGCACAACCACGGCGCCGGTCGTTGCCAAGCCCCGGACGAAGGTCGTCCGGACCAGCCCAGCGAAGAATAGGGTGGCGTCCGCGTGGCCTATGAGCCAGACAGCGGCCACGGACACCAGGGCAGCCATCGACAGGGCGGCGCCCCCTAAGGCCAGCCGTACGGGCCGGGAACGGGGCGCCAAGGCGCGAATCCGGGCCAGGGTGGCGTCCCGGGCGGCCACGTGCCAAGGCTCGTATATCTGGACCTGGGCCATAACCCGGCCGGCGAAGTCCTGGGACGGGGCGAGGCGCGGCAAATGTTCCAGGGCCTCGACCACCGCACGCTCCTCCTCGTACGCCGCGCGGCACTGGCCGCACTCGTTCAAGTGCGCCTGGAGCGGGGCTACGCCGAAGCCCACCTCGCCGTCCAGGAGCTGGTCGATTTCGTCGGGGAGAAGATGGCGGTGATTCATGGCTCTGATGAGGGTGTACGGGTCTCCGGCTGGTCAGGTTTCACGATCGGTCGACTCGCGTCGCCCGCTCGTGGAGCCCGTCGCCTGATCGGCGCCGGGGTTCACCTCATCGCCCAGGGCACGGCGGAGCTCCAAACGGGCCCGATGGATGTACGTCTTTACGGTGCCAAGCGGGAGGTCCAGGGTCGTCGCGATCTCCTCGTACGACCGCCCCTCGACGTGGCGCATCAGGATGCACGATCGGTACTCGGGTCTGAGCGCCGAGATCGCCTTCTCGATCGCGCTCCCCAGCTCGCGCGACTCCAGCTGCTCGAGCGCGCTCGGCGCATGCGAGGCGATCTCGAACGACGTCGCTTCGACCTCGGCCTCGGTCGACGCGTGCGGCGCGCCCGAGACGCTGACCGTCGCGAGCCGGCGCTTGCGCAGATGATCGATCGCCACGTTGTTCCCGATCTTGAACAGCCAGCTCGACAACTTGAAGTCGGCGCGATACCGATCGATATGGTTCAGCGCCTTGAGAAACGTGTCCTGCGCGAGCTCCTCGGCCGTCTCCCGATCGCGCACCATTCGATAGATCAGCGAGAACAACGGACGCTCGTACCGTCGAATGATCTCCCGGAACGCGGGCTCACGGCCTTGCTGTGCAAGCGCGACGACATCCGCGTCCGGTAAGTTGGCGAGATCGAACACGGCCACAGCGGGGAAGCTACCGCTCCCTTAAGTTTGGCGCATGTTGGCCGCCGACAAACGCCGGTACGTCCAGCGGATGTTCTCGGAGATCGCGCCGCGCTACGATCTCTTGAATCACCTCCTGAGCTTCAACGTCGATCGGTCGTGGCGTCGCCGCGCGATTGCGGCGCTGGCCTGGGAACGCGCTCCCAGCGGCACCTATGTCGACCTGTGCGCAGGTACGCTCGACGTCGCCGCTGCGTTGGCCAACCGCCCCGGTTTCTCAGGTAGGGTGCTCGGCGCCGACTTCGCCGAGCCCATGCTGCGAGCCGGCGCGACGAAAATGACCACAGCCCTGAGCCCGATAGTAGCCGATGCGCTAGAGTTGCCACTACGCGACGAGAGCGCCGAAGGTGCGATCGTGGCATTTGGCATAAGAAACGTCGAGAATCTCGATGGTGCTCTAGCCGAGACGTTCCGGGTACTCAAACCGGGTGCGCGATTCGTCATCCTGGAGTTCTCGACGCCCCCATCGCCGATGATCCGCGCGACCTATCACGCGTACTTTCACCACGTGCTCCCCACCATCGGCGCCGCGATCAGCGGCCACGGTACCGCGTATCGCTACCTCCCGGACTCTGTGGCGAGTTTCCCGAATGCCGGCGAGCTGGCCGCGCGCCTGCGTGGCGTGGGATTCGATAGCGTGACTTGGGAGCCTCTGACTTTCGGCGTGGCCGCGCTCCACGTCGGCCAGCGACCCTAAGTGTCGCTCGACACCCTCGGCGCATTTATCGCCGCGATCGAGCGAGCGGGCGAGCTGCGCCGGATCACCCAGCCAGTCGCGGCGCGTCTCGAGCTGTGCGAGATCGCCGACCGCGTGATGAAGCAACCGTTGGGCGGTCCCGCGCTGCTATTCGAGCATGTCACGCTCGACTCGGGTGGGCGCTCACCGTATCCTGTCGCGATCAACCTCTTTGGCTCCGACCGCCGCATGGCGCTCGCGCTCGGCGTCGCCAATCTCGATGATCACGCGGCCCGGATTACTGAACTGCTCTCGACGCAAGTTCCCCCAGGGATCATCGCCAAACTCGGCTTGCTCCCGCGGCTGCTCGAAGTCGCCAAATTCCCACCCCGCTCGAGCGCCTCGGCGCCATGTCACGAGGTCATCTGGCGGGGCGACGAAGTCGATCTAGGAAAGCTTCCCATCATCACCTGCTGGCCAGAGGACGGCGGACCGTATATCACCTTACCAATGGTGATTTCGCGCGACCCGGTGCGTGGCATACGCAACGTGGGCATGTACCGCGTCCAAGTCCTCGGCCCACGCACCGTCGCGATGCACTGGCAGCGCCACAAAGTCGGTGCGGCTCACTGGCGCGTCATGGCAGAGCGCGGCGAGACGATGCCAGTCTGTATCGCGATCGGCGGAGACCCGGCATCGGTCTATTCCGCGTCGGCACCACTGCCGCCGACGGTCGATGAGTTCTTATTCGCCGGATTTTTGAGAAAGGCTCCGGTGCGGCTGACCAAGGCGCTTACCTGTGATCTCGATGTTCCGGCTGAAGCCGAGTTCGTCATCGAGGGGTACATCGACCCTCGCGAGCCGCTCGTCACTGAAGGCCCATTCGGCGATCATACCGGATTTTATTCGGAGGCGGATCAGTACCCCGCGGTCCATGTGACGGCGCTGACCATGCGGAAGAGTCCTGTGTATGCGACCACCATCGTGGGCCGGCCCCCGATGGAGGACTACTACCTCGGACACGCCACGGAGCGCATCTTCCTTCCACTGCTCAAGTTGACGATCCCCGAGATCGTCGACTATCACATGCCGGCGGAGGGGATCTTCCATAACCTCGTCTTCGTGTCGATCGACAAGCAGTATCCCGGGCAAGCGCATAAGGTCATGAACGCGCTCTGGGGCGCTGGGCTCATGTCGCTCGCCAAGATGATCGTCGTCGTCGACAAGGATGTCGACGTGCGCGACGCGCGCAACGCGTGGTGGATCGCGCTCAACAATATCGATCCCGAGCGCGACGCCCGATTCTCGATGGGCCCCATCGATGTGTTAGATCACTCCTCTCGCGCGTTCACGTATGGGTCGAAGATTGGTTTCGATGCCACGCGGAAGTGGCCGGAAGAAGGCTTCACTCGAAACTGGCCGCGCCTCATCGAAATGGACTCCGCGACCCGGTCGCGCGTCGACGCCCTCTGGCCGACCCTGGGCCTATGAATCGTCGCGAGCGCCACACACTCGCGGGCACGTCACGGTTGGTGACGTACGCGAATTTCGTCCGGCTCCCGCACACGGTGTTCCTGCTGCCGTTCGCGCTGGTCGGTGTCACGCTCGCGTCCGACGTCGCACCCGTGACTGGACGCGTTGTCGCGTGGGTCATTGTGGCATTCACCGCCGCGCGATTCGCGGCCATGGGGTTCAATCGCGTCGTCGATCGCCATATCGATGCCCGGAATCCGCGGACGGCGCAGCGCGAGCTGCCACGCGGCGCGATGAGTGTGGTCGAAGCGCGTTGGGCGGTCACGCTCGCCTCGTTGGTCTTTTTCGGGGCGGCGTGGATGCTGAGCCCCATTTGCTTGGTGCTCTCACCGTTCGCGCTCGCGTGGGTCTTTTTCTATAGCTATACGAAGCGTTTCACGCGGTGGTCGCATCTCGTTCTGGGTTTTGGACTATCTATCGCTCCGGTCGGCGGCTATTTGGCGGTGACGGGGCGCTGGAGCCATCCGTGGTGGATGCTGATCTGCCTCGCTGGCGCCGTCGCCTGCTGGTCGGGTGGCTTTGATATCCTGTACGCGCTGCAGGACGCGGCATTCGATCGCGCCAACGGCTTGTTTTCATTGCCGGCTGCTCTCGGCGAGGCGCGCGCGTTGCGAGTCGCGCGTGGATTTCACGTCGCGGCCGTGCTCGGCCTTCTGTTGACCGGGCTCTCGACGAATGTCGGCTGGCTCTTCTGGGTCGGTTGGGCATCCGTCACCGCTTTGCTGGCTTACGAGCACTCGCTCGTGCACGAGAACGATCTCTCGCGACTGGACGCGGCATTTTTCACGCTGAACGGGATTATCTCGATCCTGTTCATGGTGTTCGTCGTCGCCGATCGCGTCATGCGCGCATGGTGACGCCACCACTGATTTTCGGGATCACAGGCGCCTCCGGCGCGCCGTATGCGGTCCGCACTCTGCGCGCACTCACTGCCGCCGAGTGCCCGGTATCGCTCATCATCTCGGCTCACGGGCTCCGGTTGTTGCATGCCGAGATGGGCATCCAGACATTGGATGCGCTGCGCGAGGCAGTCGGCGGTCTGGCGTGGGACCGCTGGGTGACAGTCCACGATGATCGGGACCGCGGAGCCGCGCCGGCGTCGGGCTCGGCGCCCACCTCGGGCATGGTGGTATGCCCGTGCTCAATGGGCACGCTGTCGGCGATCGCCGCTGGGAGCTCGCGTTCGCTGATCGAACGCGCGGCGGACGTGACGCTCAAGGAGCGGCGTAAGCTCGTGCTGGTCCCGCGGGAGACGCCGCTCTCCGAGATCCATCTGCGTAACATGTTGCGCGTGACCCGCGCGGGCGCCGTCGTGCTCCCGGCCGCGCCGGGATTCTACCACCGGCCGACAACGATAGATGCGCTCGTCGACTTCGTGGCCGCGCGCGTGCTCGATCAGCTCGGGATCCCGAATGCGCTCGCGCCCCGATGGACCGGATCCATTCGATCGGGCTGATCGCCGACACGCACGGGCTCTTGCGGCCCGACGTCTTCGCGGCCCTGGAGGGCGTCGAGTTGATTCTTCACGCCGGTGATGTCGGTGGCGACGGGATTCTGGACGAGCTCTCGCTCATCGCTCCCGTGCTCGCCGTGGCCGGGAACACCGACCTGCCGGATGACCCACGCCTGGTGCCCACGCGCGTATGCAACGTGGGTGGCACAACGATCCATCTGAGCCACGGGCATGAGCTGGGGTCCCCGACTCCGGAGAAGCTCTTCGCCCAATACCCGGAGCCCATCATCGTCTACGGGCACACGCATAAGCAACTCGTGTCGCGCGACGGGGAACGGTGGGCCATCAACCCGGGCGCTGCTGGGCCGCGCCGATTCAATCTGCGGCCCAGCGTGGCCCGCCTGCGTCTTTCCAGTTCAGGTGTCGATGTGGAGATCGTGCCGCTGAACGACTAGATCATCCGGAAATGTGTCGCCGGATACAAAAAATCATCGTTCGAATCGTCATTGATGCGATAGAGCGCGCCGTTGGCTTCAACGGCGAGCAATTCATAGATCCGCCCGAGCGTCAAGTCGTGACACCCGCCGGGCTCGTCCTCACCGGGGATCTTGAGCCAAGGCCGAACACTGATACACTGCACGAGCGTTGTTGGCTCCCACGAAGTCGCCATCGGGTCGCTCCCGCGTTGGAGAGGTCTGGTTACGCGGTGCAAGAGGCTGGCCACGGCGTAGTGCGTTTGAGCTCTACGGGAAAGCGTCTGAACCAGGACGACAGCAATTGTAGTTCGTCGATCTCGTGCGCGGGCACGGCCAAGGTCGCCTTGGGTTTTGGCGCGAACACCTCGCGGACCAGGTCGCGCCACTCCCGCCGTTCTCCAGCGGTCCGTGGTGCGCTGCGCTCCGCGCGGATGCACCCGCGCCGAATCGCGTACAGGTGCCGACTTCCGTCCCAACCACGCACGGTATAGACGAACGACAACGTCTCGACGGCGAACCGAAGCCGTCCGAACTGGTCCCTCAAGCTCTCCAAGCGCTTGAGCTTGTCGCGCAACGCCGCCGCGCGCTCGAATTCGAGCCGCTCGCTGGCCTCCGTCATCGCGTGCTCCAGATAGACCAGCGGACCGTGATCGGTTCCGTCGAAAAATGCCCGCGCCAGTCGGACCCGCTCGTCGTACTCGGCGATCGAGCACGCCCCAACGCACGGCCCCAGACATTTCCCGATCTCGTGTCGGATGCACCCGGGCGTTCTCGGGG
>Ga0210409_10000765_pt1 | contig 47378 bp, 44 predicted proteins | sample IncBWH17MmetaG_FD_161649 | JGI IMG/M metagenome (GOLD analysis project Ga0210409, IMG submission 161649) | Forest soil microbial communities from Barre Woods Harvard Forest LTER site, Petersham, Massachusetts, United States - Inc-BW-H-17-M | ecosystem: Environmental > Terrestrial > Soil >... | reverse complement strand
CCGAACCCACCGACACCTTGCTGCAAATCGACATTGCCACCGCGATGTCCATGGCCCTCGCGAATCGCCCCGAACTGGAGGCCGTCAGCCAGCAACTGGCAGTGATGCGCTCAGCGTTCGGCTGGCGCACAACAATCTTCGTCCCGACCTCGAACTTGGCGGCTTCTACCAGCCCACCGGCTTGGGCGGCAATCAATATTCCACCGCAGTTCCGCCAGTGCTGCTTTCGACCGGCGGCATCGGTGAAAGCCTCAGCCAGATGTTTGGACTGAAGTATCCGACATACGGCTTGACGCTGAGTCTTCGCTTGCCCATCAAGAATCATGGCGCCGAGGCGGACCTGGCAGACGCTTTGGTCACACAACGGGGCAATCAATATCGACAGGCGCGCACCGGCAGACCGTTAATCTGGACGTGACCAACGCCGTGCACCTTTTGGAGCAATCCAAGCTGACACTGGAAGCCGCCAAAGTGGCCAGAGACCTGGCACAGAAAAGCCTGCAAGCGGAGGAACGAAAATACCAACTGGGTAACAACACGGTCGTCCTAGATGCGCAAACGCAACTCGCTCAGGCCGAATTGGCCCTGGTGCAAGCCCAGACCGGCTACCAGACCGCCGTCGCCGGCATCGATCACGCCACCGGCAAGCTGCTGGACCGGCATCAAATAAAACTCGTGCCTCCTGACAACTAAGGGCAATTCTTCGCGATGCGTAGTTTTGGTTTGTAGCTCAAGAACCATGCCAAGTTGTCATCCTGAGGGCCGCGTCGTGTGCGGCCCGAAGGATCTCAATCGAGGCGCCCGCACGAATTCTCAGGTTGCGATGCTTCGGTGCGGAAACAGCCCCGCCTGAGCATGACAACTTAGGGAAAAAGGCCGGCTAAGGCTTGGCTTTCGCGCGGAAAACTTGCTTGTAACGGAAACAACTCACCAGATGATCGTTCACCAATCCGGTGGCCTGCATCAACGCGTAACAAATCGTTGGCCCCACAAATCGAAAGCCGCGCTTCTGCAGATCCTTGCTTAACGCTTCAGACAACGGTGTTTGCGCCGGCACCGAGCGATGTGTCTTGCGCGAATTCTGAATCGGCGAACCGCCCACGAATTTCCACACATACCTATCGAAGCTGCCGAACTCCTCCTGCACCTTCAGGAACGCCTGAGCGTTCGCAATCGTCGCGTCAATCTTCAACCGGTTGCGAATGATCCCGGGATCGCGCAATAACTCGCGCTTCTTGTGCCCATCGAATCTTGCCACTTTCGCGGGATCAAATTGCGCAAACACCTGGCGATAGCGCTGACGCTTATTGAGGATCGTCTCCCAGCTGAGGCCGGCCTGCGCACCTTCCAGGATCAGGAACTCAAACCACCGCCGGTCGTCTCGCACCGGCACTCCCCACTCTTCGTCGTGGTAGCGAATGTTGATGTCATTCGCGGCCCAGGAACAGCGCACAACCACAGCCGGAGATTCCTTCATGGCAGGTTAACGTCCCGTTGAAGTCTATACGAAAAGCGGCCCGCCTTGATCCCTTGCAATCAGCAGGAAAAGGCGGGCCGAAGAGTAAAGTACCGATGAAGCGAACGCCGTTACGCTGCCGAGCCCGGCAAGCCCGAACGCTGCCGGACCAGCATCAACCCAGATGCCGCGCCAGCGCCTTGGTGATCTGGTCCTTGGGGACCGCCCCAACAATCTGCTCCACCACCTGGCCATCCTTGAAAACCAGGAGCGTGGGAATGCCCTGCACACGATAGCGGCTCGGCGAACTGACCGCTTCGTCCACATTCAGCTTCGTAACCTTCAGCTTGCCGGCGTAGTCCTGGGCGATTTCCGCAACCGTGGGCGCCAGCATGTGGCAGGGGCGGCACCACTCTGCCCAAAAATCAACCATGACGGGCTGGGCCTTGCTGGCTTCCAGCACTTCCGCTTCGAAATTTCCGTCATTCACTGCGAGTATATTGTCAGCCATAACGTTATTGTGTCCTCGACGGTCTGCAACCAGGCAGCCGCTTTCTAGTCTCAGTTAGATGTTGGAACTGCGTTTAGGTTTCGCGCTGCTCGGGCAGCTTCATATAGTTTCGCATATTCCGCGGCAGAGGTGTTCCAGGAAAAGTCCTTGGCCATCCCGTTCAATTGAATGCGCTTCCAGACGCCTTCATTGGAGTAATGGTGCAATGCCTGGCGGATGGTGTCCAACAGCGCCGCGCCGGTGTATTCGCTGAATTTGAAGCCGGTTCCAGTACCGGTTTGCAGGTCGAAGGATTCGATGGTGTCGTCGAGCCCGCCGGTTGCCCGCACGATGGGCACGGTGCCGTACCGCAAGCTGTAGATCTGATTCAGGCCGCACGGCTCGTAGCGCGACGGCATCAGGAACATGTCCGCGCCAGCTTCGATCAGGTGCGCGGTTGGATTGTCGTAGGCCACTTTCAGGCCAACGCGTCCGGGCAGATCCTGAGCCAGTGCGCGAAACAGGTCTTCGTAGCGCTTATCGCCCGTACCGAGTACCGCGAGCAGGACATCTTCCTGCATCAATTCGTGGGCGATTGCGGCGATCAGGTCGAATCCTTTTTGATCGGCGAAGCGTGAAACAATTCCGAGCACCGGGCGATTGGGATTGTCATGCAGCAGATACAAGTGCTCGAGCAGCGCCAGCTTGCATACCCGTTTCCCGGAAAGATCTTTGGCGGAATATTTTGCGGGGATCAACGGGTCCCTTTCGGGACTCCATGCGGCATAGTCCACGCCATTTAGGATTCCCACCAATCGGTCCGCGCGGGAGCGGATGACTCCTTCAAGACCGAAGCCAAATTCCGACGTCTGAATTTCCTGCGCGTATTTCTGGCTGACCGTCGTCAAGTAGTCGGAATAAACCAGGCCTCCTTTCAGAAAATTGATGTTGCCGAAAAACTCGATGCCGCCAGGATGAAATACACCGGCAGGAATTCCAGCTCGTTCTATGGCGTCCTTGGGAAAAATGCCGGGATAGCCAATATTGTGTACGGTGAAAACGAGCGGAAGATTTTTGACCATGGGATCATCGGCGTAGGACGAGCGCAAAAGGACCGGAACCATGGCGGTTTGCCAATCGTGGCAATGCAGCAGGTCTGGCATCCACACCTGCTTGGCCAGCTCGATGGTGGCGCGAGAAAACTCCGTAAAGCGTTCGGCGTTGTCGGGATACTCATGATTTTTGTCGCCGTAAATTCCGTCGCGGTCGAAATAAAACGGATCGTCGAGAAAATAATAGCGCACGCCTTGGTGAAATCCGCCGTTGGAAATCGCCGGAAAGCGAAGACGGGTTCCTTGGGGAATCGTCAGGCTGGGGACAACCGTTTTGCTGGCTTTGACGCCGTGGTAGCGCGGCAAAAACACGGCAACTTCGTGCCCCAGCTTCACCAGCGCTCGCGGCAACGCCTCAATCACGTCGGCAAGGCCGCCTGTCTTGGCATAGGGTAGCGCTTCAGAGGCAGACAAGAGGATGCGCATGTGGGTAAGGTGAATTTCTACGCTATCGAAGGCGGGGGATGGCGTCAAGCGGCCGTCCCGGGCGTGTGCGGGATGAGTGCTGTTAGACTTGCCTGGCGAGGAACAATGGCGCGGCAAAGACTGGGGCAACATTTTTTGGGCGATGAAGGCTGGCGCGAGAAAATCGCCCGGGCAATTCGCGTGTCGCCCCACGGCATGCAAGCAGGGGCGGCGGCGAACACGGAGAATTTCTGCTGGATCGAGATTGGCGCGGGTCACGGTGAGATGACGGAACATCTTCTGAAGAGCGGCGCGCCCGTCACCGCCGTGGAGTTGGATCCGCCGCTCATCAAACGGCTGGAGAGTCTGGCGGAATTTCAGCGCAACCTGACCGTGGTGCACGGCGACATCTTAACGACGGATTTGCCGACCATCGCGGCCGGGAAGCGCATGCGAATTTATGGCAACCTTCCCTACTACATTACATCGCCGATCCTGCACCACTTCTTTGAGTATGCCCCGCTGATTGACGAGATCCACATAGTGATTCAGTTGCAGGTAGCGCAACGCTTGGTGGCGCAACCGGGCAGCAAATCCTATGGCTACCTTTCCGTGTTGACGCAGTACCACACGCGGCCGGATTTGGCGCTGCGAATCCCGCGAGGGGCGTTTCGCCCTCCGCCCGAAGTGGATTCAGCGCTGGTAAGCATGCGCCTGCCGGGAGAAAGCGCGAAACTGAACGTGGAAGATGAGGCCGCGTTTTTGGAGTTCGTGAAGACTTGTTTCTCGCAAAAGAGGAAGACACTCGCCAACAACCTTCGTGGAATCCGCAAGACAGCTGATACGCAAGCCATTCTGAAGGGCTTGAAGTTACGAGAGGATGCTCGGGCGGAACAACTGAGTGTTGAGGAGTTGGCGGCCGTGTTTAGCGCGGCAAAATAGCCGCTATTTCTTGATGGCCGAGAGCAAGCGATCGGGATAGTCGGACATGATGCCATCGACTCCAGCGCTGGCAAGCAAGCGCATGTGGGCCGGGTTGTTGATGGTCCAGCAGACCACCTGGAGATCGCGTTTATGGGCTTCCTTCAGGAAATTGGGAGTGACGAGATTGCCGCGGACGGCAACCTGGCGCGCGCCGATGTCCGTGGTTTTCGCCAGGACGTCTTCGATTTGATGGTCGTAAAGAAGCCCGGTCATCAGCGTAGGCTCCAGGCGGCGAAGCCCTTCGAGAATGCCGGGATCGAACGAGATGATCACGACCCGGGCGATTTGCTGGGCTTCGCGAAGAGCGCTGATCAGCGCGTGCTCCCCTCCCCAGAAACCATTGGGTTTCAGCTCCAGGTAGAAAACGACATCGTGCTTGCGGGCAAACTCCAGAATTTCGGGAAGCGTGGGGACGCGCTCGCCCATGAATTCGCTGCCAAACCAGGAGCCGGCATCGAGGCGGCGAACTTCCGCGAGCGTCATAGTCTGGATGGGGCCCTGACCGGTGGTGGTGCGGTCAACGGTTTCGTCGTGGAGAGCGACGAAGTGCGCGTCGCGAGTGAGGTGAAGATCGGTTTCAATGAAAGTGACGCCCAGCGCAGTGGCGCGGCGGAAGGCAGCCAAGGTGTTCTCCGGGGCGTAGCCGGAAGCCCCACGATGAGCAATGGCAAGCACGGAAGAGAAAACCTCCTCAGGGAAAACGCAGGACGAATTTTCAGGCAGCGGGCGCGATTCCCTGTCGTATGCTAACACCGTAGGGCAGCGGACGCAGGATAGAAGCAGGACAAAGAGGCGTGAAGCTAAATATGGAGCAGCGGGAATGAGAGCGATGAGAAGGATCGGCGCGCCGGGAATGGCGATGATGCTTTTGCTCCTGGTAGCTGCGCAAGTTGCCGGACAGCGTGCGGAGAAACATCCGAAGGTCGATGAAAACTTGTCGCGCGCGGTGCATCACCAGCTGCTGATGCTTCCCTACTACTCGGTATTCGATAATCTGGCATACACCATCAATGGTTCCGAGGTGACGCTGAGCGGGCAAGTTGTTCGGCCTAGCCTGAAAGAGCATGCGCAAGCGGCGGTGAAGAGTATCGAGGGCGTGTTGTCGGTGGTGAACACGATCGAGGTGCTGCCGAAATCGCCGGCTGATGACGAACTGCGGCGGGACGTATATCGAGCCATCTTTGAAGATGACGCGCTGAAGCAGTATGCGGTCGAGCCTGTGCCCGCGATTCATATTATCGTGAAGAATGGAACCGTGACACTGGAGGGCAGCGCGAACAGCAAGGCCGACAAAGAGCTTGCGGAGACGAGAGCGAGCAGCGTTGAAGGTGTAAAAACGCTGGTTAACCATCTGGTGGTCCACGAGAAGGAAACTGCGGCAAAATAGAAGGGCGGGACAAGCAGGAACGAATCCGGGGGACAAACCGAATGGCAGGGCAAAACAAGGATCCATATGCGAATCACGGCGATTCGCGGGACACGCCGGCGCGGCAAAAGCTGGTGGCGCTGCGCGAGGCGTTGTTGCGACTGCACAAGTCGCTGCTGGAGATGGAGCGACGCGAGTACGAAAAGGTACATGGCAAAGTGACGGCGGGCGAGCTATTCCGTCTGGTAGTGGACGACGCGCAGTTTGCCTGGCTGCACAACATTTCGGAGTTCGTCGTGAGGATTGACGAAAGCCTGGAGAGCGACAAAGGCGTGAGCGAGGAAGATAGCAGCGGCTCGATGCTGCTGGCGCGCAAGATGTTCGCGCCAACGGAAAGTGGCGACAATTTTCAGAAACGATATTACGACGCGATCCAGAAGGATCCCGCAGTGGTGATGGAACACGCCGAACTGGCGCGGCTATATGGCAACGAGCCAAAAGAAGCGGAAGGCCAGTAAGAGAAACCGGACTCGCAAGCCAAACGAATCCCTCGGTGCGACACGCCGAGGGGCCTACATCGGCGGTGTCTAGCATCTAGTGATGTTGCAGTTGAATCCTGAACTGATCAATGACCGCGTGCACCGCGCGCTGCGGCGTGAACTGACAAAGAAGGGATTGCGGGAAGTGCAGCCGAACGAGAGTCCGGACCTGGTGGTGCGTTACTGGGCGAACAGCCAGGTGCAGGTGAACGTGGCGGCGACAGGCAACTGGGTCCTTATGGGCCGTACCTGGGGAGGTACTGGGGATTTCTGTACGACACCATTTGGCCAGGCAGATTGAGGATAAGAAGAAAGAGCGGGCGAACGAGAAGCCCAAACCGGTACAAACGCAATGAGCGGCCGGAGAGGCGGGCGCTACAGGGTTTCGGGGATGGTGGCGGGAATCAGTCGTGGACTATTTTAGCGGTTTTGCAATAAGGTAGAACCCGACTGAGGAGGAAACCATGGCAAAGAAAGACAAGATCACGGAAGTGAGCGTCAAGGTTGGAGCGGCCCTGGGCAAAGCGGAGCGCAAAGCGCGGAAAATCGCAAAAGTGGGAGACGTGGCGAAGGAAGAACTGAAAGCCATCTCCAAGCAGGTGGATGAGTTGAAGAAACAGTTGGCGAAGACGACCAAGAGATTGCAAAAGGCGCTGAGCTAGGCTGGCAAGTTAGAAATTTGCGAGGGAACCCGATGATTTTGCTTCCGGTGCAATCGGAGAAGCAAAGCAGATTCCTCGCTGCGCTCGGAATGACAACCTAACTTCTGCGATGAGTCGTTCGGGATAATGACATCGTTTTCCGACCAATGGAACCCACGACACTGAAATTCTGAACGATGGCGATAAAGGAGAATTGCGATGAGCCAGGCCTCGAAGAGCGCTCCGGATGCGAAGACATCGATCGCGCCGATGCTGTCGGTGCGGCGAGGGGCGAAAGCGGTGGAGTTTTATAAGGCGGCGTTTGGAGCGAGCGAGCTGTTCCTGCTGGAAGACGGCGGATCTGTCGTGGCTCAGCTCTCTGTGGGCGGAGCCGAGTTTTGGGTCGCGGACGAATCGCCGGAGCATTTCAATTTCAGCCCCGAGTCGCTGGGTGGCGCAACTACGCGGATGGTGATGGTTGTGACGGATCCGGATGCGGCGTTTGATCGGGCAGTGGCTGCCGGAGGCAAGGTGGTTGTTCCGGTGGAGAATCAGCCGTACGGGTGGAGAGTGGGACGAATCGTCGATCCGTTCGGACACCACTGGGAAATCGGAAAGCCGTTGTGAAAATTACAATTTGATGCGGACACCCCCATTTCTTGTAAGGATTGATTCTAAAGGGGGATGAAGTCCTTTGTTTTCTATCAGCTTATAAGTGTTGATGGCAAAGCGGTTCGCGGACGATCGTCGATATAAGCGTTGATTGCGACCTCCAGCCTCGGGAATGAGATGTAAGAGAAGTCCCCGGAAGAAAGAATCCGGGGGACAAGCGTTTACCTGGTTCGAGTGTGCATGCTGGTAATTCACATGTGAAGAGATTTGTTAGTAATTTTTGACACGTTCGTGAGAACGCAGAAGCACAGGCTGAAGCCTTGTGCTTCTGAGGAGGCTGACAGAAAAGTCAGCGCTACGGGAAGAAAAAAGGGGAAACACGGCTCCCTGCTGCGGCCGACAAGCAGAAGGCCTGGGCTGTGATGCACAAAAGCGGCGGCGAGCCGCCGCACTCCAAAAGCGCCCGCCTCGGAAGGCGTCCGCTACAAGAGCAACTGCCTCACGCCTGAAGGGGTGAGCTACAGCCAAAAAAGAAGCCCTCAGCGGCTGAAGCCGGGTTGGTTCAGAGCCACTTACGGCCTGGCTGAAAGCCATGCCCTCCCGAAGAAGAGACGCCTGCACAGAGACTCTACAGGTGCTCGATCAAGGATGATCAGGATAGCAACGGAGGTTTGCCTGGCCCAGGAGAGTAGGGTAAACTGCAGCGCAAAGTGACGGCTACATCCTCAATTATTGGTCGCACCATTTCGCATTACACCGTCGTGGAAAAGTTGGGCGGCGGAGGCATGGGCGTTGTCTATCGGGCCGAGGACATTCGGCTGGGCCGGAACGTTGCCCTGAAATTCCTTCCTGAAAATATTTCTCCCGACACGCAAGCGATCGAGCGATTCCGGCGCGAGGCGCGGGCAGCTTCATCGCTGAACCATCCGAACATCTGCACGATATACGACATCGGAGAATTCGAGGGACGCCCGTTTATCGCGATGGAGCTGCTGGAAGGGCAAACGCTGAAGCACCGGATCGCGAAGAAGTCATTCGGGATCTCGGAACTGTTGGACATCGGGATCCAGATTGCCGACGGGTTGGAAGCGGCGCACGCCAAGGGGATTGTGCACCGCGACATCAAGCCCGCAAACATTTTTCTGGTGGACCGAGGTCCGGCGAAGATCCTGGATTTTGGTTTGGCCAAGCTGGCGGCGTACCGGGAGCCCGCGACGGACTCGACGAGCGATTCGACGCTGCGCACGCAGGCGCATTTTCTGGACGACGATCTCATTACCAGCACGGGAATGTCGCTGGGCACCGTGGCGTACATGTCACCAGAACAGGCGCGAGGCGAAGAACTGGATTCGCGCACGGATTTGTTTTCGCTGGGCGTGGTGCTTTACGAAATGGCGACGGGGATGTTGCCATTCAACGGGTCGACAGTAGCGTTAGTGTTCGATGGAATCCTGCACGCCACGCCGACTCCCGCTGCGAGGATCAATCCCAGCGTACCGGTAGCGCTGGAAAATATTCTGTCGAAGGCTTTGGAAAAAGATATCGAGCTGCGTTACCGAACGGCGGGCGAGCTTCGCAGCGACCTAAAACGGCTGAGGCGGGACTTGGACTCCAGTCTTTCGGGAGCAACGGGTTCGGTGCCGCCGGGCGGATTCGGAGACCTTCGCGGAGTTCAGCGCGGTGGCGGGTGGCGAAAATGGGTGGCGGTCGCAGGCGTCGCTGGGTTCGCAGTAGTGGCAATGCTCGGGTATGCGCTGACGCGGCCGGTGGCTCCGCCACGGGTGCTGAGAACCGTGGAGCTGACGAACACGAATCTGCCGAAATCGGACATCGTGACGGACGGGGCGAGGGTGTACTTCATCCAAAACCAATCAGTACTTTCGCAGACTTCTGTGACAGGCGGCGAGACATTTCCGATACCGACGTCGCTGGAGGACACAGGCTTCGCGAATGTGTTTGATATTTCGCCGGACGGATCGTCGCTGCTGATGAATACGGCGCATGGAACGTCTCTCGACGGACCGCTTTGGAGCGTGCCGGTGCTGGGCGGATCGCCACGGCGATTGGGAACACTTGAGGGACATGCGGGGGCGTGGTCGCAGGATGGCAAGAAAGTGGTGTACTGCAAGGGGAATGAAATAGGTCTGGCGAAGAGCGATGGACGCGAGCCGCACCGGCTGTTGGTGACAGCCGGAACACCGAGCGACATTCGATGGTCGCCCGACGGATCGGTGCTGCGGTTCACGTTGAACGACCCGGAGACGAATAGCAGAACGATCTGGCAAGCGTCGGCGGATGGCAGAAATCTGCGCGCGTTGCTACCAGATTGGAACAGCGTGCCGAACGAATGCTGCGGGAATTGGACGCCGGACGGGAGGTATTACGTGTTTCAGGCGTTTCGCGACGACACCGCAAACATCTGGGCGCTGCGCGAACGCAGCGGGCTTTTCGGTTCAAAGACGCAGGAGCCAGTGCAGTTGACGACTGGGCCGATGAACGTGGGCAGCCCGGTGGCGAGCCGCGATGGCAAGAAGCTGTTCGTGCAGGGATGGAAGCCGCGCGGCGAGTTGGTGCGCTACGACGCGAAATCGGGACAGTTCGCGCCGTATCTTTCGGGACTGTCGGCCATGGGGCTGGATTTTTCTCACGATGGACAGTGGGTGGCGTACAACGATGCCTCTGACGGAACGATGTGGAGAGGCAAAGTAGACGGAAGCCAGAAGCTGCAACTGGTATTTCCGCCGATGTTGGCGTACCTGCCGAGATGGTCGCCGGACGGCAAGCAGATCGCTTTCTTTGGGCATCCTCCCGGCGAACCTTATCAAATCTATGTGCTGCCCGCCGAGGGAGGCACGCCGGAACTGATCTATCGCAATGATATGAACCTTGCGGACCCAAGCTGGTCGCCGGACGGGAAATCGATGGCCTTCGGGGAGAATTCGCTGAACAATCAGGGGTCGGCAGTTTACACGCTGGATTTGAAGACGCGAAAAGCGACGAAGCTGCCGGGATCGGATGGGCTGTATTCGCCGCGGTGGTCGCCGGATGGGCGCAGTATTGCGGCGATTACGTTGGATTCGCTGAAGCTGAAACTCTTTGATTTGGCGACGCAACAATGGACGGAGATCGCGAATATTTTCGTGGCGTATCCGACATGGTCGCGCGATGGGCGGTATTTGTACTTTAACGGGGTACAGGACAACACCGAAGGCTACTACCGGGTGCAAGTCGCGGATCACAAATTGGAGCGGTTGTTCAGCATGAAAGAGTTCCACGCGGCGGGCGGGGCGTTTGGGAATTGGAGCGGGCTGGGACCGGAGGATTTGCCGCTGCTGGTGAGAGACGCGAGCATACAGGAGATCTACGCGTTGGATTGGGATGCGCCGTAGGGCGGCTGGCGAAGCGTTTTCGATTCACCACAGAGGGCACAGAGGAACCCAAGTGCGAAGAAAAGAGGTAAGAGGAACCCCTCAGGTGGTCGATTTCGTGACGGAAAAAGCGGCCGCTTCAGAAGGCGGCCGCTACAGGGGCACGCCTATCCCTCGTTCGCAGGCAGACTCTTAAGCTTCGACAGAAACCCCACACGCAAAATCGGCGTGTGGGTCACCCGGTCGTGCGGTGCTTCTCGCCGCGGTGTAGCTAGAAAAGCAGATCCCTCGCTTTGCTCGGGATGACACGTGTTCATGGTGTGACAAATATCGGTTCGTCGCAGGACAAACTGCGCTGCCTAGGAGTTCCAGGTTACGCGGGTGAGCTGCTCTTTGCGCTTGTCCCACTCGTTGCCGGAGAGGATGCGCGGGGCGACCTCGATCAGGCGGGGAGTGAGCTTGAATACGGTGGCGGCGTTCCAGGGACGGCCGTCGCGGGTGCGATATTCGCGGATGTTCAGAGCGTCGGCCATGCTCTTGAAGGAGACGTCCTGGACAATGAGTTCGGTGAGGAACTTGAGGGTCTGCATCTCGAGAGGGTCGTCTTCGAGGTGGCGGCAGTCGGCGGCAATGCGCAGACCGAAGGGGATTTCCTCGGAGCCAACTTCTTCGACGGTGGGTTCAGGGGGCTCGCCAGAGACCTCCACTTCGCGTTCCCATTCCAGAGCGACGAGATTCCAACCGGCGTCGTGCATTTTGGAGAGGTATTGCGAGGTGGGCAGAATACGGACCTTTTCTCGAATGTGATCGATCTTTTTCATGGACGCTCTCCAGGCTAGGAAAATGGGAACGGCGTGATGAACCCCGCCGCCTAACAGGGAGCAATTGGGCTGCCAGGGTAGGTGGAGGATAAATGCCGCGAAAAGAAGAGGTTGCGAGGGGCTCGAATGGTGGAGGACCGGGAAGAATGTCCGGTTGTGGGATGGAGTTGTCGCGCTGCCGGACAGGGTTGACGATGGTCGAGGGATTCTTCGCTGCCTGGGGGGTTGAGATATACTCCCGACACTTCCTCATTACTTTGCGGGGATTGTGATTCAGGCTCAGGGAGAGGACTGAATGAAGCGATGGGTTAGCGGCAGTGGGTTGAGGGCGTGCGTAGGCTTGGCGCTGGCGTGCATCATGGGCGGAGCGGCGCAGGTGAGTGCGTCGCCACAGGGTGGGGAGCGGTTCGACGCAAGGCTGTTTGAGGGCATGCGGTGGCGGTCGATTGGACCGGCGCGCGGTGGGCGCGTGTTGGGTGTGACGGGAGTGCGCGGCGAGCCGGAAGTCTACTATTTTGGGGCGGTGGGCGGAGGGCTGTGGAAGACGAACGATGCGGGACGGACGTGGAAGCCGATATTCGATGCCCAGCCGGTGGCGTCTATTGGAGCGATCGCGGTTGCGCCGTCGAATCACGAGGTGATTTACGTAGGGTCGGGAGAGGCGGACATGCGGTCGTCGATTTCCGGTGGGAATGGGATGTACAAGTCGACGGACGGCGGCCGAACGTGGGCGCACGTCGGATTGACGGAGTCGAGACAGATCGGGCGAATTCTGGTGGATCCGAAAGACGAGAATCGCGTGTTTGTGGCGGCGTTGGGACATGCGTACGGAGCGAATGCGGAGCGCGGCGTTTACCGGTCGAGCGACGGAGGGAAGAACTGGCAGCGCGTGTTGTTTAAAGATGAAAACACGGGCGCGATTGATGTGGCGTTCGAGCCCGGGAATCCACAAACGATTTACGGAGCGCTGTGGCAAACGAGGCGTCCGCCATGGAGCGTGTACGCGCCATCGAATGGGCCGGGAAGCGGGCTGTACCGGTCGAAGGACGGCGGCGAGCGCTGGGAAGAGGTCAGCGGGCACGGACTGCCATCGGAGGGACTGGGACGGATGGGGATTGCGTTTGCGCCGAGCAATGCGCAACGAATTTATGTGTTGGTGGATGCGAAAGAAGGCGGACTGTATCGTTCGGACGATGGCGGGCAGAATTGGAAACGCGTTTCGAACGACAAGCGCGTGTGGGAACGCGGGTGGTATTTCGGAGAAGTGAGCGTTGATCCGAAAGATCCGGACACGGTGTATTTGCCGAACGTCGCCGCGTATCGATCACGGGATGGCGGGGTGACGTTCGAGGCGTGGAAGGGCGCGCCGGGTGGAGACGATTACCACGAGTTGTGGATTGATCCTGATGACCCGCAGCGAATGATTCTGGGCTGCGACCAGGGAGCGATTGTGACGCGCAACGGAGGCGAAACGTGGAGCTCCTGGAACAATCAGACGACCGGGCAGTTCTATCATGTCGCAACTGATAATCAGTTCGCGTATTGGGTGTTTGGAGCGCAGCAGGATAGCGGCGCGGCCGCGACACCGAGCCGTAGCAAATATGCTTCCTTGAATGTTCATGATTGGCGTCCGATGGATGCCGGAGACGAGAACGGATACATTGCGCCGGACCCGTTGAATCGCGATGTGGTTTATGGCGGCACGGTAAGCCGGCAGGATTTGAGCAACGAAGAAATTCAGCAGATGCCGCCGATGCTGGCGCATGCGGGGACATACCGGCGGACGTGGACGCTACCACTGGTGTTTTCGACGACCGATCCTGACGTGCTGTATTTTGGCTCGCAAGTGCTGTTTCGAACCGCCGACGGAGGAAATTCGTGGCAAGTGATCAGCCCGGACTTGACGCGAGAAGACCCGGGGGTGCCGCCGAATCTGGATGCGGCGACAGCGGCGGACGGTCTGACGAGCAAGCGGAGGGGAGTGATTTATACGCTTGCGCCGTCATACGTGCGCGCGGGCGAAATCTGGGCAGGAACGGATGACGGATTGATGCAGCTGACGCTGGACGAAGGAAAAAGCTGGAAGGATGTGACGCCGGCAGAAATCACGGCGTGGAGCAAGGTGACACATATTGAGGCATCGCACTTTGATGCGGGAGCGGCGTACGCGGCGGTGGACCGGCACCGGCTGGAGGACGGGCGGCCGTATTTGTATCGCACGCAGGATTTTGGGAAGAGCTGGAAGCGCATCACGCGGGGAATTCCGGAAGGAAGTTTTCTGAATTGCGTGCGGGAAGATCCGGTGAGGCCAGGGCTGCTGTATGCGTGCACGGAAACGGGCGTGTATGTTTCCTTCAATGACGGGGAAGACTGGCAGTCGCTGCAGTTGAACCTGCCGGTTACGTCGGTGCGGGATTTAGTGGTGCATGAAAACGACCTGGTGGTAGCAACGTTTGGGCGAGCGTTCTGGATATTGGATGACATGACGCCGCTGCGGCAGGTCGACCGGAAAACGCAAACGAGTGAGGCGTGGCTGTTCGCTCCGGAAACGGCGTATCGCGTGCGTCCGGGCTGGGATCAGGGCACGCCCCTGCCGACGGACGAAGCGTTGGCCGGGAATCCGCCAGATGGCGCGGTGCTGGACTACTGCCTGAAGGAGAAATCGGCTACGCCTGTTCAACTGGAAATTTTTGATGCCGAAGGACAATTGGTGAGGCGATTTGCCAGCGACGACAAGTTGACGCCAACAAAACCGGAGTCAGTGGCGTTCACGATGAACTGGGTACACGAACAAGCGCCACTGTCGAATGAAGTGGGGGCGCATCGATTCGTATGGGATTTGCATTATGCGCTGCCCGAGGGAGTGCGAAGGTCGTATTACTTGACGGCGGGGCCGCTGGTGGTGCCGGGGAAATATTCGGTGAGGTTGACGGCGAATGGCAAGAGCAGCACGCAAGCGTTGACCGTGAAGATGGACCCGAGGGTGAAGGCCACTCCGGAGGCGCTGCTGAGCCAGTTTGCCCTGGCGTCGCAACTGAGCGGAAGACTGGGAAAAGTGTCTGCGGCCTTACGGCAAGCCAATGATCTGCGGAAACAGATTGACGAGCGCAGGAAGGAAGCTGCGGGTGAGAAGGAAGTTGTAGCGGCGCTGGAGGAGCTTAGCCAGAAGACGGAGTCGGCGCGCGGGGCTGATGGTGGAGATAACTATTTTATGTTGTTCGGACTAGCGCTTCCGGCGGGCGCGAGGGAGCCGCTTCCGCACGTGGAGTTGGCGCTGACCGGCTTGTTGCTTGTGGCGGAAAGCGCGGACGTTGCGCCGACATCCGATTTGAGGAAGGCGGCGGAAGCGTGGGACGCGGCGAGTAAGGACGCGCTGGCGCGGTGGAAAAGTGCGCTGGAGAACGACCTGGTTGGAGTCAATGCCAAGCTGGAAAAAGCGAAACTGAAGGTAATGGTGGTGAAATAGGCGGTGGCCGTTCTCAGGTGGCAACTGGATTGTGTCGTGCCAAGAACAGGCGTACCATCCACGAACCCATGGCCCAAGCAAATTTCGGCTGATGAGGAGACAATATGGCGGCGACACGATCGGGTGAACTGGAACAAACGATTTCACGAGACCAACTGGCGGACTATCTGAACGAAGACCTGGCCCGGGAATATCAAGCAATCATTTCATACGTGATTTATTCGCAGGTGCTGAAGGGCGCGGAGTACATGAGCATTGCAGACCAGCTTGCCTTGCATGCCAAGCAGGAGCTGGACCACGCGCTGATCATTTCGCGGCAGGTTGATTATCTTGGGAAGATGCCGATCGCGGCGCCCAAACCCGTGAAGACTTCGGAAAAAGCAGAGGAAATGCTGCGGGCGGATTTGGCGAATGAGACGGAAACAATACGCAATTACCGGGAGCGCGTGCAGCAGTGCGAGGTATTGGGTGAGTATGCGATGGCCGAACAGATCAGGCAGATATTGGTGCAAGAGCAGGACCACCAAATCGATTTGGCGACGGCGCTGGGGGAAGGAGTGCCGGCGGGGGAAGCGCCGAAGGTGAAGAAAGCCGCAAAGTAGTTGGGGCGTACGCGCTGGGCGGGTGACTTACCACAGAGGGCACAGAGAAACCCCACAGCTGAAGCTAGAAAATAGCCAAGCACGTTATGTTGGAGCTGACGCTCCGAGCCCCTCAGGGCTAGTTAGAGTTCCACTACAAGCTGTGAAGGCGTGCCTTCCTGTAGGACATTAGCGCCGCCAAAACCCAAGAAAACATGAGATTCCTCACTCCGCAGATTCCGTTCGGAATGACTGAGTGACCGGGCGCTCTTCGTTCGCGTGAAAAATAGGCTGGGCGTGATATAAGGCAGGCAGTGCGGTATGGGTGTGCGAGGGAACGATGACGGAAGCGGCGCAGAAAAGAGCGGAGGAACTGATTGCTCTGGCGCGTGCGCACTTTGCGCCATTGCGCGAGGCGGAGGAGAAACTGTTGCGCGCGGCGCCCGCTGGAGAAATGGCGTGGTGTGGGCCTAGCAAGAAAGATGCCGATGCGACGAACGACGCCAGGAAATCGGATATGTGGGGCGACGCGAGGGCCATCCGAGCGGAGCTGATTCGCTGGCTGTGCATTGATCGCGAGGCGCGGGAATACGTGGACCAGCGAGGGATTCAGGCTCACGGAGCGCGGATCGAAGGCGAGCTGGATTTGTCATTCGTGATAGTTCCCTTCCCGCTGGTGCTGACCTGCTGCGGCTTGAGGCGCGAGACGACATTGCGATTCCTGGAGATTCCGACCTTGAGCCTGAGCGGGTGCGCGGTGCGGTCAATCAACGCGGAATGCGCCACGGTGAAAGGAAGCGTGACGCTGAGCAACGGATTTTACGCTGAGGGAGAAGTGCAACTGCTGGGAGCACAGATCGGCAGCAATCTGGATTGCGGCGCGGGAAGATTCCGGAATGCGGGCGGGAAGGCGTTGCGAGCGGACCGGATTTACGTGCAGGGAAGCGTGTTTCTGAGGAACGCGTTTGTAGCGGAAGGAGAGGTGCGACTGCTAGGAGCGGAGCTTGGCGGAAATCTTGAGTGTAACGACGGAACGTTCAAGAACGTAGGTGGAAGGGCATTGAGCGCAGATCGCGCGAGTGTGCAAGGCAGCGTGTTTCTGCGCGATGGTTTCAGCGCAGAAGGCGAGGTGCGGCTGCCGGGCGGAATGATTGGCGGAAACCTGGAATGCAACCAGGGCGTGTTCAAGAACGCGGGAGGAGTGGCGTTGAACGCGGACCGCATCAGCGCACAAGGAAACGCGCTGCTGAGCGGAGGATTCGTAGCGGAAGGCGAAGTGAATCTGGCGGGCGCGCAGATCGGGAACAATTTGAGTTGCGATGGTGGAGTATTCAAGAACGGAAGCGGGCGGGCGTTGAATGCGGATGGAATCAACGTGAAAGGATTCGTGTTTTTTCGCGGGGGCTTTCGGGCAGAAGGCGAAGTGAACCTGCTGAGCGCGCAGATTGGAGACAACCTGGAGTGTGATGGAGGGTCATTCAAGAATGCGGCCGGACGAGCATTGAATGCGGACCGAATGAACGTACAGGGGAATGCGCTGTTTCGCAGCGGATTCAGCGCGGAAGGCGAAGTGCGCATGGTGAACGCGGTGGTGAAAGGGACGCTGGTGTGGACGGGAGTGAGCAATCCGGGCGGCGTGACGTTGATCCTGCGAAACGGAACGGCGGGAGCGATTCAGGACGACACAGCGAGTTGGCCGAGCGCGGGAAGACTGGACCTGGATGGATTTGTGTACGGGCACATCGCAACGGACTTAACGGATACAAAGAACCGGTTGCGATGGCTGAAACTGCAGCAGCCGTTCACGCCGCAGCCCTACCGGCAATTGGCGAAAGTGATGAGCGACGCGGGATTCGATCGCGGGGAGCGGCGAGTGCTGTTTGCGATGGAAGATCGGATCTGGAAAGAAGAAGGCAGCGTGGCATCGGCGCTGCTACGGTGGCCGCTGAGCCTGGTGGTGGGCTATGGATATTATCCGATGCGCGCGCTACTGGGCTTGGCCATCCTGGTGCTGCTGGGTTGGGGCGTTTACTCGGGAGCGCGGGCTGCGGGAATGATGGTGCCGAAGGATCCGCAGGCGTATGCGTACTTCAAGCAGAATGGGCGGGCGCCGGCATTCTATGAGCCGCTGGGGCCGCTGGTGTATTCGTTGGAGAATTCGTTGCCATTGGTGAAGTTGGGGCAGACGGATTATTGGAGGCCTGATCCCGCGCCGGCGGGGCCGGCTGGGTGGATGAATTCGCCGCGGTTTTTGTTTGGATTTTTGCGACTGCAGATCTTGCTGGGGTGGATTTTGGCCACGTTGTTTATTGCGGGAGTGACGGGGGTTGTGCAGAAGGATTGAAGGACGAGCGTCTTGCACAAGCGCAGATCGGATTCCTCAGGGGCTAAAGCCCAAGCGTAGCTACGCATGCGATGTCGGAGCTAAGCCTGCGATCCCCTAAAGAGCAGATTTTCCGCAAGCTATGAAGCCGTGCCCTCCTGCGTGAGATTCTCAAACGGTGTCGCGAAAACCCAAAAGAGAGATTTTTTGCTCCGCAGACTCCGGTGGGAATGACAGCGTCAGAGTTCTCTGCATGCCCATGCAGTTGAGACAAGCACGGCGTTGGCGGACCGCCTCAGAAGGCGGTCCCTACAAAGGCAGCGGTTAGGCAAGATGGCGGGTAAAGCCGCCTCTACAGTCAACCCAAAAGGACAGCAGTCAGCGGAAAGAGACCGATCTAAAGATCGGCCACTACAAAATTGGCGCGGCGGGATCTTCGGCCAGGATTCGCGCTAACGTTGCGGTGAAGAGACTCGCGTCTAAGTGGGAGAAGATTAGCGGGGGGCGGAGCTTGATTACGTTGTGGTGAGGGCCGTCGGTGCCGGCGAGGATACCGAGGTCGCGGAGGCGATTGACGACGTACGAGGCTTGATCGGTGGCAGGAGCGCGGGTATCGCGATCGTTGACGAGGTCGAGACCGAGAAAAAGGCCGGAGCCACGAACATCGCCAAGAAGTGGGTGCGTGGATTGCAGAGATTGCAGAGCGGCGATCCAGCGCGAGCCGACTTCGAGAGCGTTTTGTTGGAGGTGCTCGTCGCGGAGAACGTCGAGGACCGCGAGACCAGCGGCGCAGGCAACAGGATTGCCGCCGAAGGTGGAGAAAAATTCCATACCGTTGGCGAAAGACGCGGCGACTTCCGGAGTGGTGACGACAGCGGCGAGCGGAAAGGCGTTGCCGATGGGTTTGCCGAAGACCACGATGTCCGGAACGACCTGCTGCGATTCGAATCCCCAAAAATGAGTGCCTAAGCGGCCAAAGCCGACTTGAACTTCATCGGCAATGCAGACGCCCCCGTGCGCGCGCACGTGTTTGTAAACTTCGGCGAGGTAGTTCGGCGGAAAGACGATTTGGCCAGCAACGCTGGGAAGAGTTTCCGCAATGTAAGCGGCAATGCCCCGCCCTTCTTTTTTCAACGACGCCAGGATTCCGGCAACGTGGGCGGAATATTTTTTGCCCAGGTCGGGTTCGCCGCGACGGTAGAGGCCACGATAGTCGTCAGGGATGGGAGCGACGTGGACCCAGGGCTTCTGGCCGCATCCACCGGGCCCGCTGAATTTGTAGGGGCTGATGTCGATGAGCGTGTTGGTGTGGCCGTGGTAAGCGTGCTCGAGGACGAGGACGTCCTCGCGGCCGGTGTGCGAGCGGGCGATGCGCAGAGCGAGTTCATTGGCTTCGCTGCCGGAGTTGACGAAGTAGCAGACGCGAAGAGGCGCGGGGAGGAGAGAAGTGAGGCGCTCTGCGTAACGATTGGCGTTGTCGTGGAGATAGCGGGTGTTGGTGTTGAGGATGGCGAGTTGGCCCTGGACGGCGCGAACGACGCGAGGATGCGAGTGGCCGACGAGAGGAACATTATTGTAGACGTCGAGGAAGGCCCGGCCGGTATCGCCAAAGAGATATTGCTTCCAGCCACGAACGATTTTCAGGGGATGGGTGTAGGAGATGCTGAGATTCTTGCCGAGCAGGGCGCGGCGAGTGGCCAGGGTTTCGTCCAGCGAGGCAGCAGGCGGCGGAAGATGGCTGGCGGGAATGCCGAGGACGAGATTGGGATCTGGAGAAAGACCGAGCCACACGGGGCGCTCGGAGGCGAAAGCTACACCGGGAAAATCGGTGGAACGATCGAGAAGGTCGAGAATGATTTGAAAATGTAAATGAGGAGGCCATCCGCCGTTTTCGCGCGCGTGGCCGATGTGGGCGAAGACTTCGTCGCGGGAGATGCGCTGGCCGACTCTGAGAAAAGAAAGCGTTGCGGTGGAGAGATGGCCGTAGAGAGTGAAGAACTCGACGCCAGACGCAGGAGTGTGATGAAGGATGACGACGGGGCCGTAATCGAGAGGCGCAGCATTGTTGGCGAGCGCGTGGACTGTGGCGTCGAAAGGGGCGGAGATAGGAGTGCCAGGTTCGACGAAGAGATCGAGGCCGAGATGAACGGTGCGGCGCTCAGCGAGCGAGTTGGTGGCGTCGCCGAAGTGCGGCGAGGAGTAAAGCGGGCGAGGCTCGTTGTAACGGCCGATACCGACGGAGGCGTTCGCGGCGCGCAGAAGGGCTTGCAGCTGTTGGGACAGGGAGGGTTCGGAGAGTTGGGCGGGATCGGAAGAGAGAAGGGTGCTGGCGACGCTGAGGTCGAGGGCGAGGCAGTTCCCTTTTCGCAGATCTTGCTGGATTAGCGGGGCGGCGGGCCGCTGATTCTCGGCGAGCCAGTGGGTGAGCTTCAGAGCATGCGGGACGGCGGGAAGGCCGCAAGCGTCGCGGAAAGTGTACTGCGCGAAGCGAGGATGAACTTTGGCGAGGCGCTCGAGGGCGGCCCACGCAGGAGCTTCGGTGACGGTGACGTAGGGATCGCCAGAGACGAGAGACTTGCGGTGCGCGGAGTTGATGACACTGACAGCGAGGCGCGCGGCCAAGAGGGGAAAAAACGCGGCGATTTCTTCTTCGGTGAGCGGATGGACGCGGTGATAAGCGGTGAGGACGGCAGAGGCAGCAGGGAGAGGATTGTCGTGGCCGAGGATCGCGTAGGCGGCGGCGATGGCAGGCTCGGCGAGGGTGACGGACTCGTGCATGTCGCCAAAATCGATGACGGAAAGAACCTGGCGCGGATGCGGCCACGGAGGGGAGACGAGAGCGTTGTGGTCGTTGGCATCACCGTAGATGACGCTGCGACGAAGGTGAGGGATGCGAGGAAGGGCTTCGCGTTCGAAGAGGTCGAGGAACTTGGCGGCGAGGGAGCGGCGCTCGGGATCTTTGACGTGCGCGAGAAATTCGCGGGCCCAGAGGGAACGTGTGAGATCCCATTTCAGATCGCGTTTGGTGAAAGGGTGAGAAAAATCGCGAAGCGCGGTGTCGATTTCGGCGAGGAGGCGGCCCAGACTTTCGAGAAGTTCGATTGAATGAGGATTGACCTGAGCCAGGACCGTGCCAGGCAGGAATGTGAGAAGCCAGATGAAGCGAGAGGTGCCATCGGGGAGTTGCGCTTGGGAGAAGAGCTCGCCACTAAGAGTGGGACAGACGCGTGGAAGAGAAAGATCGGGAGCGCGTTGGGCGAGGTGAGTGAGGGCGCGGCACTGCATGTCAACGAAGGCGCGTTCGCGGGCAGGGTGCATGATCTTCAGGACGAATTGGCGGGAATCGGAGGGCACGAGGCGGAAGTTGTCGTCGTATTCACCGGGGAGTGGATGGGCGGAGGCGTCGTGGCCGTAGAGGGCGAGGGCCAGGCGCGCGGCTTCTGGCGCGGAGACAGGAGGAGCGACGCGGGCTTCGGGCATGTTCATGACGAAATTGTATCGAGGGAGTGGGCGAGGCGGCAAATAAGGGGGCGACCGGAGGCGGGAATTCACCACAGAGGACACCGAGAGCACACAGGAAACCAAGGACGAAGGAAAGAAAAAGCGCCCGCCCCCGAAGGCGGTCCGTGCAGGAGCAGCAGAATGGATCAAAGACGCGCGCTTCAGAAAGCGGCCGCTACAAAGGCAGAATCTACTCAGGGTTGGACGAAAGTGATAGGATGAAAAGGCACCAGCACAAATGGGACAAAAGCTAATTACACGGAGGGTTGCGATGAGGAACCGGGCTGTCTACACACTAGTGGCTGGGATGCTATTACTCGCGGGATGCGGAAAATCGAACAACAATTCCATGCAGAGCGCTACGCCGCAGCCGGCGCCGGCGGCCACGCCTTCGAACCAGACGGCGACGCCGCAACAATCCGTGGAGCAAACCCCGGCCGCGCCGGCGCAAGGACAGGCGCCGGTGCAGGCTCCAACGCAGGAACAGGCTCAGGCCGCTAATCCGGCGAATGCGCAGACGCAGGCACCCGAGCCGCCACCCGAACCGCCAGCGCCATTGGTGGTGCCCGCGGGGACAACGCTGCCGGTACTCCTGGCGACATCAATCAGTTCGTATAAGAACAAGGCAGGGGAAGAATTTGAGGGCAACCTGGCGGCGCCGATCGTGGTGAATGGAGAAGTGGCGGTGCCAAAGGGAGCAAAAGTAAGAGGCACGATTGTGGATGCGAAGAAGCAGGGGAAATTCAAGGGAGAAGCGCTGCTGACGATTCGGCTGACGAGCGTCGACGTGAGCGGGAAAGAGTATCTGGTCTCGACGCACACGTGGAGCGATACGGAAAAGGGCAAGGGCAAGCGGACGGCGGTAGTGACCGGCGGCGGAGCCGGTGCAGGTGCGTTGATTGGCGGGCTTGCCGGCGGAGGAAAGGGAGCGGGAATCGGGGCCGCGATTGGGGCGGTTGGCGGGTTGGCGGCTTCCGGGGGGACCGGCGGGCAGAACGTAAATTTGCCGGCCGAGACGAAGATCAATTTTAAGTTGGCGAAATCGTTGACGATTGAACGGTAGGACGATTCGATTGGAAAATGTGGGCCTCTGCTTCGGGAAGGAGCGGGGGCCCTTTTTGTTTTTGAGGGATTCACCACAGAGGACACAGAGGAAACCAACGGCGAAGAGAGTGAACCGGCCTGACGGTCGGCCACTACAGGGGCGTAGGAGTGGACGGGCGGGGGCGGGCGCGGAGGGAGAGGAGGGCCATGACTAGGCTGACGGTTAGAGGAAGGAGGAACGCGGCGCGGAGGGAATGCGACTGCGACGCGATGATGCCCACAAGCCAAGGAAGAACTCCGCCACCGAGTCCGCCAGCACTGAAAAAAAGAGCGCTGAGCCATGTGGAATCTTCGCGATAGATCTGCGCGAGCCAAGTTACAAAAATGGGATATTGCGGCGCGCAACCGAACCCGGCTATGCCGCAGCCGACCAAGAGGAAGAATTGAGTTGTGGAAAGGACAACCAGCGCCGCACCAAGAGCGGCAAGCAGCAAGCCAACAATGGAGATATGGAACGTGGAAAGGCGTTCCAGGAAGAGAGGGGCAAGTCCTCGGCCCAAAACCATGAAGCTGTAAAAAATGAAAGCGGGGCTGGCAAAGGCTGAGGTGTACAAGTGGGGAAGGCGGGAACCGTACTCCGTCACCCAGCCACCGATGCTGACCTCAGTGCCAACGTAAAGAAAGAAGAGAAGAAGAAGAGGAATCGCAGGACGCTGCCGAAGACGATCGAGCCAGTCAGAAAGTGTATGCCTTCGCGAGGAAGTTGCAAGCGAGGGAGTGGGAACGGAGCGAAGGAAATGGACAACGCAGAGGGCAGTGGTAAGAGCCGCGACCAGCATCGATAGACCGTGAACACCGATGAAAGGAGCGGCCTTTTGCACGATGAAGGGGGAGGCAACGGCGCCAACCCCCCAAGAAAAATTGAGAAGGCTGACGCTAGCGGCAATATTTTTAGACGGAAGCTGCGTGGCGCGCAGGTTGGTGGTGGGATTGGCGAGTCCGTAACCAAAGCCATTGAAAGCGACGGCGATCGCGGTAAGCCTCCAAGGGCTGATGCCGAGAAAGGCCATTCCCAGACTGAGAAAGACGAAACTAAGTCCCAGCACCTTTGAGGAGTGATAGCGGGAAACGAGCCAACCGGTGGCGATGACTCCAAACATGCTGGTGACATATTGCGCAGGGAAAAAGAGTCCTGCCTGGGCATAAGTGAGGGACCATTGGCGCGAGAAGATCGGAAGCGAGGGGGCGAGGATATTGGTGATGATGCCGATGAGGATGAAGCCCGCATGTAATAAGAACCATTCGAAGCGTGGATTGGGAGCAGAGGGGGACGAGACCGTCGAATCCATTGAGAGAGGAAGTGTGGCACAAGATGGAAGGAGGGACAAGGCGGCGTGGAAGTGTTCATGTTCAATCTGGATGCGCCGCCGCGTCTATTCGGGAAGGATTCACGGAAGTGTTTAGGTTGAGCGCTTCTCAGGATGACAGCTTCTGTTGGTTTTGGACCTAGACCTCGATTGTTCGTCTACCCACGGTCTTCGAATTAACTCCTTCTGAGCCAAATGGATGGAACCTGCCGGGGTACTTATGAATCCTTAATGTGGCGCTCACCTTTTTCTTAGGGTGATGAGTTAGAGTGTTGGATGGTTCAGGGAGCCCCGCGTGAGTGACGTCATCTTTGTAGTCATAACGATCGCCTTCTTTGCTTTGGGAATTCTGTATCTCAAAGCGTGCGAGCGTCTCAAGTAGAAAGCGGCGAACATGCTAGGAAACATTATTTTGATTGTGATTTCTGTCCTTCTGTTTGGATACCTGCTGTATGCGTTGCTGAAGCCGGAGAACTTCTAACCATGACCGCGAATGGGTGGTTGCAGATCGCAGTGTTTTTTGGCGCGGTGCTCCTGGTGGCCAAGCCCATGGGGGTGTTTCTCTATCGGGTGTATGAGCGGAAATCGACGTGGCTGGACCGCGTGTTCCGTCCCGCCGAGAAGCTGATTTACCGCGTCTGCGGCGTGGATGAAACCAAGGAGATGCGCTGGACGGAGTACGGCGCGGCAATGCTGCTGTTCAGCGGCGTGTCGCTGCTGTTGCTCTATTTGATCGAGCGAGTGCAGGTGTGGCTGCCGTGGAATCCGCAGAAGCTGGCAAATGTGGCGCCGGATCTGGCGTGGAACACCGCCGTATCATTTACGACCAACACGAATTGGCAAGCCTACACGCCGGAAACGACGATGAGCTATCTGACGCAGATGGCCGGGCTGGCGTATCACAACTTTGTTTCGGCGGCGGTGGGAATCGCGGTAGCCGTGGCCGTCGTTCGCGGCGTGGCGCGGAAGGAATCCAAGACTATCGGGAATTTCTGGGTGGACACCACGCGCGGGCTGTTGTGGGTGCTTTTGCCGATATGCTTGGTGGGCGCGCTGGTGCTGGTGTCGCAGGGAGCGGTGCAGAACCTGAGGCCGTACACCAATGCGACGCTGATGGAGCCGCAGGTAGTGCAGACAACCGGCGCGGATGGAGTGGTGAAGCGAGACACGGTGACGACCCAGGTGATCGCCCAGGGACCGACAGCTTCACAAGAAGCGATCAAAATGCTCGGGACAAACGGGGGAGGATTTTTTAATGCGAACAGCGCGCACCCGTTTGAGAATCCCACGCCACTATCGAATTTTTTGGAACTGTTTTTCATTTTCGCGATTCCCTCGGGGCTGACCTACACGCTGGGGAAGATGACGGGTTCGCAGAGGCATGGATGGGCGGTGTGGAGCGCGATGGCGGCGCTGTTTCTTGCAGGCGTGCTGGTGGCATATGCGTCCGAATCGCACGGAAATCCGCTGCTGGCGGGAGTACATACCCAAACGACGAACACACAGCCCGGCGGGAATATGGAAGGCAAGGAAGTGCGATTTGGGATCGCGAATTCCGCGCTATTCGCAACGGTGACGACGGACGCGAGCTGCGGCGCGGTGAATAACGTACACGATTCTATGACGCCGCTGGGCGGCATGATCCCGCTGATCAACATCATGTTGGGAGAGATCGTTTACGGAGGAGTGGGCGCGGGTTTGTACGGGATGCTGGTGTTCGTGATTTTGGCGGTGTTTATCGCCGGGCTGATGGTAGGGCGCACTCCGGAGTACCTGGGAAAGAAGATCGAATCGTTCGATGTGAAGATGGCTGTGCTGGCGATCCTGGTGACCTCGTTGTCGATCCTGGTTTTTACGGCGATCGCGGTAATCTCGAAATTCGGGACGTCGAGTATCACCAATCCTGGACCACACGGTTTCACGCAGGTTCTTTACGCCTACACGTCGGCGGTGGGCAACAACGGTTCGGCGTTCGCCGGGCTGATCCCGAATACGCGCTGGTACAACGTCAGCCTGGGCGTCGCGATGCTGCTGGGGCGCTTCTTCATGAAGATTCCGATCCTGGCGATTGCGGGGAGCCTGGCGGCGAAGAAGCACGTGCCAGAATCGGCGGGCACCTTTCCAGTGACCGGGCCGTTGTTCACCGTGCTGCTGGTTTCCGTGATTTTGATTGTAGGTGCACTGACGTTTTTCCCGGCGCTGAGCCTGGGTCCCATCCTGGAGCACCTGTTGATGGGTGCGGGAAAGGCTTTCTGAGGAAGCAATGACGACGACACAAGCAAAAGCAACGGCAATGACGGATCGCAAGATCCTGCGCAACGCGATCATCGATTCGTTCTGGAAGCTGGATCCGCGACTGATCATCAAAAATCCGGTGATGTTCGTGGTGGAAGTGGGCGCGGTGATCACGCTAGTAGTGCTGATTGGAAATATCGTGCGGCACACCGGCGGGTACTGGTTTGGATTGCAGATCACGCTGTGGCTGTGGTTCACCGTGCTGTTCGCGAATTTCGCTGAGGCCATGGCCGAAGGGCGCGGCAAAGCGCAGGCAGAGACGCTGCGGAAAGCGCGCGCGGAGACTGATGCGCGGAAGCTGTGTGCGGATGGAACGATTAAAGTGCTGGCAAGCTCAAAGCTGCGCTCGGGAGACATCGTGCTGGTGGCGGCGGGAGAGTTTGTTCCGGGCGACGGCGAAGTGATCGAAGGCGTGGCCTCGGTGGACGAATCGGCGATTACCGGGGAGTCCGCGCCGGTGATTCGCGAATCCGGGGGAGACCGGTCGGCGGTAACCGGCGGAACGAAAGTGCTTTCGGACGAGATCAAAGTGAAGATCACGTCGAATCCGGGCGAGACATTCCTGGATCGCATGATTGGGTTGGTCGAAGGTGCGTCGCGACAGAAAACGCCAAATGAGATTGCACTGAACATTTTGCTGGCGGGATTGACGATTATTTTTTTGCTGGCGGTGGTGACGCTGCAACCGTTTGCGATGTATTCCGGAGCTCCGCAGAGCGTGTTCGCGCTGATTTCGCTGCTGGTGTGCCTGATTCCGACGACCATTGGCGGGCTGCTGTCGGCAATTGGCATTGCGGGAATGGATCGGCTGATTCAGCGGAACGTGATTGCGATGTCGGGGCGCGCAGTGGAGGCGGCGGGAGACGTCGACGTGCTGCTGCTGGACAAAACCGGCACGATTACGCTGGGAAACCGCGAGGCCACGGCGTTTCATCCGTGCCCGAGTGTGAGCGACGTGGACCTGGCGAACGCGGCGCAACTGGCATCGTTTGCCGATGAAACGCCGGAAGGCCGCTCGATTGTGGTGCTGGCGAAAGACAAATACGGGTTGCGTGGAAGAGAATTGGGACCACACAACCCGACGTTCATTCCCTTCTCCGCACAAACGCGAATGAGTGGCGTGGATATGGACGGAACAGAGATTCGCAAGGGCGCGCCGGAAGCGATTGCGCGGTACGTGGCGGAACGCGGGCAAGTGGTGCCGCCGGAGATACAGCAACAGGTGGAGCGAATAGCGAAATCCGGAGGCACGCCGCTGCTGGTGGCGCAGAGCTTCCGCGTGCTGGGGGCCATTGAACTGACGGACATCGTGAAAGGCGGAATGAAGGAACGCTTCGATCACCTGCGGTCGATGGGCATCCGCACCATGATGATCACCGGGGACAATCCACTAACGGCCGCGGCGATTGCGCGAACCGCTGGAGTGGACGATTTTCTGGCGGAGGCCAAGCCGGAAGACAAGATGGCGCTGATTCGCAACGAACAAGCCAAGGGCAAACTGGTGGCCATGACCGGAGACGGAACAAATGACGCTCCGGCGCTGGCTCAGGCTGACGTCGGCGTGGCGATGAACACGGGGACGCAAGCAGCCAAAGAAGCCGGGAACATGGTGGACCTGGATTCGAACCCGACGAAGCTGATCGAAATTGTGGAGATTGGGAAACAGCTACTGATCACGCGGGGCGCGCTGACGACGTTCTCCGTGGCGAATGACGTGGCGAAATATTTCGCGATTATTCCGGCGATGTTTGCGGGGACATTTCCGCTGCTGGGCGCGCTGAACATCATGAAATTGCGGACGCCGGAGTCGGCGATTCTTTCGGCGGTGATCTTCAACGCCGTGATTATCATTGCGCTGATTCCGCTGGCGCTGCGCGGCGTGCGGTACCGCCCATTGGGCGCGGCAGCGCTGCTGCGAAGGAACCTGGTGATCTACGGGCTGGGCGGAGTGGTGGCGCCGTTTTTGGGGATCAAGCTGATCGATATTTTCGTAACGTGGCTGCACCTGGCATAGAGGGCGTATGAAACGACATTTGAATATAGCTGTGCGGTTCACAATTGTGACCACCATCGTGTTTGGGCTGGCTTATCCGCTGGTGGTAACGGGATTGAGCCAGTTGATTTTCCCGCGGCAAGCCAATGGCAGCTTGGTCGAGAAAAACGGGCAGATCATCGGATCGCGGCTGATTGCGCAGGGATTTACGGCGGACAAGTATTTTCATCCACGACCCTCGGCGGCAGGCGCCGGGTATGACCCAACGTCGTCGGGCGGATCAAATTTGGGGCCGACGAATAAACAGCTGGTGGATCGCGTGAAGCAGGACGTGGCGAAACTGCAGGAGGAAAATCCGGGAACGCCCATACCGACGGACATGGTGACCACGTCGGGGTCGGGATTGGATCCGGAGATTTCTCCGGCGTCGGCGGAATTTCAGATTGCGCGAGTGGCGAAAGCGCGGGGAATCAGCGGGGATGCGCTGCGTGCGGTGGTGGCGCGGCATACCGCGGCGAGGCAGTTGGGGGTGTTGGGAGAGGCGCGGGTGAATGTGCTGGAGTTGAATTTGGATTTGGATGAGAATTATCCGGCGAAGTAGTGGGGTCGGAGTTCTTGGCGCATTGTTGTTCGCAAACAGGCAGAGTTCGCGAAAACCGCTATCGCGCAAAGTCATGGCCGCATTGAAGCAGCTTAACTTCTGGAATGTTGCTGAATCGATCGGTTGAGATCCTTCCGACGGACACTACGCGTCCTCAGGATGACAGGTTGGTTGTGCGTCTATGGCGAAATGTGTGGCGGCGACAACTCACACAGGCTGAAGCCTGTGCTACCACAACTGAACATGTGCTACCAAAACAAGCGTTAGCGGGGGGAGCGGGCCGGGTGCTTGGCGGCCGGGGGCTTGGGAGGTTGGAAACGGTAGCCTACCCAGGGTTCGGTGAGAATATATTTGGGTTGAGAAGGATCTTTCTCGATTTTTTTGCGCAGTTGATTGATGACCACGCGCAGGTTTTCGGTCTCCTCGCCATATTCGGGTCCCCAGACAGATTGCAGCAGGCGTCGATGAGAGACCGGCTTCCCTTGATTGGCGATTAGCTGCTTCAAGACTTCAAATTCCTTCGGGGCGAGGTGAACCTCTTCACCGGCGACGGTGACACGTCGCTGCTCGAAATCCACGGCAAAATCTTTGGATTGAAACGCAGGGGCCGCTTCTGCGGCGGAATGGCGGCGGAGAGAGGCGCGAACGCGCGCGAGAAGCTCCTCGATGCTGAAGGGCTTGGTGACGTAGTCGTCGGCGCCAGCATCGAGGGCGACGACTTTGTCGCGCTCGGCACTGCGCACGGTAAGCATGATGATGGGAGCGTCAGTGGTGCGGCGAATTTCGCGGCAGGTTTCAATGCCACTGATGCCGGGAAGGTTCACGTCGAGCAGAACGAGGTCGGGCTTCTGCTTGCGGACGAGATCGATGGCTTCTTCGCCGGTGGCGGCTTCGAGGATGACATAGCCGCGAAAAGAAAGAGTGGTGCGAAGGGTGCGGCGAATCTGCGGTTCGTCGTCGACAACTAGAATGTTGGCAGAGGTCATTGAGGCTCTCCGCGGTTGATCACGGTAGGAAGTGTAAAAGAAAAAACGGAGCCGTGGCCCAGCTGGCTGGTAACGCTGATATTGCCGCCATGCGCGGCGACAAGCGCTTTGGCAATAGGAAGGCCCATGCCGGTACCGCGGACGAGGTAGCGTTGATCGCGGCCACGGTAAAATTTGTCGAAGATCAGACCCTGCTCAAAGGGATCGATGCCGGGGCCATGGTCGGAAACGCTGAAGCTGACAAAATCACCTATATTTTCCGCGGAGATAGTGATGGGGCGATCCTTGGGCGAGTAGAGATGAGCATTGTCGATGAGCTGGACGAGGATATCGGCGGCGCGCTCGGCATCGGCGCGGACGTGGGGAAGGTTGGGGTCGACATTTAGGATGACTTGACGATCGCCAAGGGCTTTTTTCTGGTGCTGCAGAGCGGCGTCAATCAGGGCGACGACGGGCACAGATTCGAAGTGCAATTCGAACTCGCCGGCCTCCAGCTTGGCCATGTCCGAGGCTTCCTGGACCAGATGGTTCAAGCGATCGCATTCTTCATTGATGATGGTGAGAAGCTCCTCCTGCTGCGGGGTGTGATTGGGCTGGGCGGCAAGGAGATCAGTGACGGAAGCCTTGATGGAGGTAAGCGGAGTGCGAAAGTCGTGGGCGATGGAATCGAGTAGCGCGGATTTAAGGCGCTCGCCCTGGCGTTCGGCCTCGGTTTCGCCGAGTTGCTCGACGGCACGGGCACGCTCCATCGCGATGGCGACGAGGGAGCTGATGGCTTCCAAGGTCTGGCGGCTGATGCGTGCGCCGGAAATGCCCAAGCTGCCGATGGGTTTCACACCGAGACGCACGGGAACAAAGTGCAGGGCCTGTTGGTGCTCGGAAGTGAGTTCGTCACGGAGGTAGGCGTTTTTCATGCGACCTTCGTCAATCTGGGCGGCACCATAGCCGGAGCGGTAGAATTTGTCCTTTTGCGGCACGAAGAGTTCGGCGGCGCCGGCCTCGAAACAATCTACGATGAAATTGGGGATGGCGTTCATCAGGCGGATTACATTGCCTTCGCCGAGGAGTTTCTGGCTGAAGGCGTAGAGGCGCTCAACTTCACGACGGCGGCTGTCGGAGGCGTCGGCTTCCTTGCGAATGCGCGCGGACAATTGACTGCCGGTAATGGAAGTGATGAGGAAGGCAGCGAGTGCAACCCAGTTCTGAGGATCCGCGATAGTGAAAGTGCCAACCGGTGGCAGGAAAAAATAGTTGAACAGGAGCATGGCAGTGACCGACATGCAGACGGAGACGACCATGCCCCAGACCGCGGAAACTGCTAAAATCGCGAGAAGAAATGACAAGGCCACGGTGGTCTGATTGACCTGAAGAACCCGGCTATAGGCGAACGTCAGGATTGCAAGTAAGAAGGCGGCGACGGCCAAACCAAATCCGCGCCCACCAAGAAAACGGGCCATGGGCGTATTGTAACTCAGTCTGATTTATAACCGGGGGGAAGAAAACCACTTGCCGAAGAAGCCAGAGGAATGGTTGGAGGTGGCGTCGCCCGCGCCGAAACAACGGGGAGTGTTCAAACTATTTCTGGGTTACGCACCAGGAGTAGGAAAAACCTACAGCATGCTGAGTGAAGCGATTCGCCGGAGCAGCCGCGGCGAAGATCTGGTGATCGGGATCATCGAGACACACGGGCGAAAAGGGATCCAGGAGCTTGCCAGCCAGTTGGAAGCAGTGCCGCGGAAAAAGATCGATTACAAAGGCACGCTGTTCGAAGAAATGGATGTCGACGCGATTCTGGAGCGCAAGCCACAAGTGGTGCTGGTGGATGAACTGGCACACACCAACATACCGGGAAGCAAGCACCGCAAGCGATACGAGGACATCCAGGACCTGCTGGCGGCGAGGATCGACGTCATCACCACGCTGAATATCCAACACATTGAGAGTATCGCGCCGACGGTGCGCGCGATTACGGGCGTGACGGTGCGGGAGACGGTGCCGGACTGGGTGCCGCTGTCGGCAACGGAAACGGTGATGGTGGACCTGACACCGGAAGCGCTGGCGAACCGCATGAAGCGCGGCGATGTGTACAGCCAGGAAAAAGTGGAGCAGTCGCTGAAGAATTTTTTCCGGCGAGGGAACCTGATTGCGTTGCGCGAGTTGGCGTTACGGCAGGTGGCGGAGCAGGTGGACCGCAGCCTGGAATCGTACATGGACGCGAAGGAGATCCGGGAAAACTGGGGGGTACGAGAGCGCATCGCGGTGTGCATTTCGGGAAATCCCACGGGGCAGTACTTGATCGCAAGAGCGGCGCGAATGGCGCGCAGGATGGACGCGGAATTATATGTAATTCACGTAGAACGCGAATTGGCGCCAAGGGAAGAAAACCCCAAGGCGCTGGCAGCGAATCTGCGATTTGGAGAAAACCTGGGCGCGCGCGTGGAGAAACTGAAGGGGAACAGCATCGCGGATACAGTTGCGGATTTTGTGCGGTCTAAGCACATCACACAGGTGATTTTCGGGCGCGCGGCGGTACGGGACTGGCGGAAATATCTGTACTTGTCGGTAGTACATCGTTTTTTGCGGGAATCACCAGCGGTAGATGTGCACATCGTGACGCAGGAACCGGAAGACATATAGCGCATGATGAAGAGGAGAGCGGCGATGTTCAGAGCAAATCGTCCGGGGACCGTTTTCATGGTGGCGTTGGTGGTGTTGCTAGCGGCGACGCTGACGATGGGCGCACGGCAAGACAAACCAGCGGAACAGAGTTCGGCAGCGGCGGCGGCAAGACCCGGAGCGGTGGAGATGGAGCAGCTGAAGTTTTATGTTGGTGAATGGGATTACACAGAGACGTATCCGAAGGGTGGCAAGAACACGGGCGTGTACCTGAGCAAGCTGTGGCCGGGTGGAAATTCGCTGATCAATACGTTTCACTCGACGGGGCCGGTCGGAGATTTCGAAGGGTTGTTGACATTGACGTGGGATGCGAACGAAAAAGCTTACAAGGCTTACGCGTTCGGGAATGAATTCCCGGGTGCGCTTGTGGAAACGGGGCAGTTTGAGGGTGACGCACTGGTGTACCGGTCGGAGCTCACGGTTGGGGGTGCGACCATGAAATTACGGAACATGACGCGAGTGGCGGCGCCGGGACAATTGGTGAGCGAAGAATATGTTGCGAAGAAATATGGGCCGGAGGCGTTGTTGGTGAGGGTGGATGCGAAGAAGAGGTGAGGACGGAGTGATTCACCACAGAGGACACAGAGAGCACAGAGGAAGGCGAGTGCGAAGAGGAGAAAAAGCGCCCGCCTCAGAAGCCGGCCGCTACAAAAGCAAGATGGCGGCGTAAAGCCGCCTCTACAGAGACAGCCCCGCAGGAAGGTCGTCGCCGAGGCAAGAGAGCAGCAAGACTAGGAGCCGGTGTAGAGTTGGAATGGGGCCCAGTAGAAGGGCTTCTTGAAGACAATGTCGGCATCCTGATTGTGGAGAAGAGCTAGTTTTGCGGTGCGGAGCGCGGAGGCGGGGTCTTTGCCCTTGCTCATTTCCGAATAAAACGTGTCCATGATTTGCGGGGCGGCAGAGTCGTTCACCTCCCACAGAGCTCCCACGACGTTGTGCGCGCCGGCGTGAAGAAAAGCCCAGGAAAGACCGATCAGTCCTTCGCCGGAATAAGCGCGGCCACCGGCACCTTCACAAGCGGAAATGGTGACAAGTTCGGCAGAGAGCGGATGCTGAAGAATCTCGCGCGCGTAAAGTTTATAGGAATCGCCAGACTTGCTGAGGATGACGGCGGAATCGAGAGGGCGCGTGATGCTGGCGGTGCCGTGAGTGACGAAGTGAAGATAGGCATAGCGCTCAGGATGGCTCGACAGAAAGGCTTCGGGTGTGGCTTGCTTCCCTTCCAAGACGGCGCGTTTGGCGGCGGGAAAAAAGCTTTCGACGCGGTGCATCTCTTCCGAAGCCCTCGGGAGTGCCGGGAAGGCTTCCACCGGCTCTGTGTTTCCGACCAGCAGAAGATTGTTTTCTCTGGAACGAGGGCGTGCCACAGCAGAGGAAAGAAGAGTGAGGGAGCTTGCGCTGGACAGCGTTACATCTTCAATCCAAAAGTGCGGAGATGGGCCGGGAACGACCAAGGTTTCGAAATTCAATGCGGAGAGGCTTGGATCCACAAGAAGAATGAGGCGGCCGTCTTTCGGGAGAAGTTGCTGCGCCGGTTCGACAAGCATGGTGTAAAGCTGCCGGCCCTGCGCGCTGCCTGGCCCTCGGGGATCGCGAAGATCATGGATGGTTTTGCTATAAGAAGCGGCGAGGGGCTCCAGATCAGAAGCCTTGGGAATTTCGAAACGCTGAGTTTTGACTGGGGTGATGGCCCAAAGATAGGAATGATCCTGCCCGACCCAATAAAAAAGGAGGGTAGCTTGCAGACGCTTGGCGAGCTGCTGGGGCTGGACCACGGGCATCGCGTGCGAAGATGATTTCTGATCCACGGACAGGCCTTCCAGCAACATGCGGGCGCGGCTGGTTTCGGCGACACGGAGTGCGTCGAGAGGGCGGTTGCGGCGGACGAGGAAATCGACGTAGTCATTGTAGAAATCGATTCCACCGGACAGGTAGCTAAGGCGTGAATCGTTGAGATCAATGGAGTCACGCGCCGCAGCGATGGTTTCGATGGAGCGCCGAAACTCCTGCTCGGCCGGGTCGGGCTTGTCTTCGGCGTCGTATAGTTCCGCGAGGCGGGCGTGGACTTCCCACTTGAGCGCGGTTTCGGCCGCGGGATCTTGGCTGACCTGATGAAAGAGTTTCTCGGCTTCCGCAAAATTCTTTCTGCCTGTTTCAATACGTCCGGAGACCAGTGTAGATTCGCGAATGCCGAAATGATCGAGGCCCTGCTGTTCGAGTTGCACGGCTTCGTGATTGTATTTTTCGGCGTCGTCGAGCTTGCCGGCACGCAGGCTGAGTTCCGCGAGGGAGTTCAGGCACGTCGTGATGGTTTCCGGATCGTCGAGCTTTTTCGCACGGTCGAGTGTGCGTTTCGCCAGTTCCTCAGCCTCGGGGTAGCGCCGGAGAGCAAAATAGGAATTCGCGACACCGGTGTACCAGAAAGCGGAATAGCCGTTGAGCCCAGCTCGCTCGGAGGCCTCGGCTCCCTGTTGGTAAAACACTAGCGCGTTCTGATAGTCGCCCAGCATGAAATAGGCCCAGCCGAGATTGCCAAGGATAGTGGCTTCGAGGGCGCGCATCTTAAGAGCGCGAGCCGAAGCGAGCGCTTTCTGGTTGCGGTCAACAGCCTCGTCAAGGCGATCCCTTTTCCCGGAGATAACCGCCAACGCGGCTTGTGCGGTCGCTTCCTGCTCAGGCATTCCATATCGGCTGGCGAGCGCGATGGCGTGATTGAAGGTGGCCTCCGCCAGAACGAACTTTTCCTGACTGAACTGCAAGGCTCCCTGAGCGCTCAGAATCTGACAAAGCAAATGCGATTGAATGGAGTTTGCGAGTTTCTCGGCCTGTGCCAGTTTTTCCTCGGCCTGTGCGGATTGCTGAAGATAGCGATACGCGATGCCTTCATACATCGCTTTGCGGACCGCAACGTCCGTGCACGAGAGAGACGGCGGAAGGTCTCCCTTCAATACAGCAAGAGCTTCCCGGGGAGCCGAGCGCGAAACGAGAATTTCCGCCTTCGAGATGCGGAAACGCCAGTCCCACTCCGGGCTAATCTGGCCATATTTCTCGGAAGCGCGATTGGCATCCGCGAGCGCAGTGTTCAGATCGCCCCGGTTGATCTCGCGAAGAATGCGGTCGTCGGCAGCTTGCGCATCCCGAGGAGACCGGCAGGCACACAATAAGGCGCAGGCGCTGAGCAGGGTGAGAAGGCGAGGAATCGGACAACGGATCAGGGAACCGGTGGTGGCATCTTTCCGTTGGTGCTCGCGACCGCCGCGGTTCCGCCTCCGCCATCGGGAGAGCCAAGATCGAAGCGCAGCATGGAGAGAGTCTTCATGCCCTCGAGGGAGAGCACCTCGGCGAAGGAAATCGTGCCCAAGTGCGGAATATTGACGATGTGCCGCTTCTTGTCCGCGTCGGACAAACCGGGGAAGTCCGTCTCGATTTTCTCCACCAGAGAGCAAAGTGCCATTCCGCCTTGGGTATTCGCTAACCCGCCACTGTTCTTGAGCGAAGGAACCTTGTTGGCCAGTTCTGCATGAGTTTTCGACTCAAGCAGAAAATCATGGCGCAGGACAATATTGAAAGTAAAGCCGGCAATGCGCAAGTTTTCGAAAGTGCTGCCAAGGGCCAGGATGTGTCCTTCGGGTTTGTCGATCTCGTGTTCGGAAGTAAGGCGAGCGACGATACGATCGGCGGTGATGACATCCATGATATTTAGACCGAGGATCGTAGTGATGGCTTGCGTGGTGGCAATGTGCTCGTCTTGCATACTACCGGAGACGTGAGAGTGCGCAGACCGGAAGCGAGCGAGGCGCGGCACGCAGAAATCCATGGCGCAAGAATGCGCGTGGCCACCGAAGATAGGCACGCAAGTGGCGGCCTGGGCTTCGATCTGACAAGCAGCCGGCCGGTGGAAACTGGCGTTCAGTGCATAAGCATTCGCGTGAAATGCGAAGGACTGCCTGGGACGGGGACTCATGGGGGACTCCTCAAGTGAGATACGAAAATCGCAGCAGCTACCTTATTACATTACGGGTTGTTTTGAACAGCAAATGAAAACTTGGCGACGGGAATTTTGGCGGCGGAAGAGGAGTCGCGGCCAAAGACGGTCAAAGTGTAGTCGCCGGGATGAAGCAGACCGGAGGGAACGATCAGATTGACTTCCTTGTTGACGCGGTCAGGCGGGATGCTGAATTGCAGGAGCGCGCGAGAGGCAGAGTCCTGTAGTTCGCCAGTGTAGGAAGAGAAGTTCTGAACCTGCGAAGGAACAAAATCAAAGTGCAGTTGAACCGAATCGTTGCCCTGGAGTTGCACGATGGTCTTTTCATTTTCCAGACGATCGCCGCCTCGCAGACCGAAAGAGGGGCTGGAGAGGATAGTCTGGCCCGGGGCGGTGATCACGCCGACCTGCGGCTTCGATGTTAGGGAATAGTAGCCGACGGCAAGAAGGAGCACGCCCATCGCGGGGATGGCAATCAAAGGACGGAACCAGGAGGTCCAACGAGAGCGAGGAGCCAGTTCTTTTGGAGCGACAGCGGATGGCACGGGATCTTCGCGGAAAACCTCGCGACCGGCTGAGATAAAGGTAAGAGTAGCCTTCACATCCTCGGCGCACTCGGCACAATCGAAATAGTGCTCTTCGTAGGCATCCCGCTGGTCCGCAGTCAACTCACCGAGGACGTACTTTTCAGCCGCATGTAGACGCTTAGCTTCTAGGTGATCCATATTCCCTGTCCAATGAGTAGTGCATGGGAATGGCAAAACGTTTCACGAAGACTCCTTGGCCGCGGCCCTGCGGGGGAGGGCCGTATCCTTCTGGAATAGGGTACGGAAGCGTTCCTTGGCGCGGTGGAGGCGAACACGTAGGTAGTCGCGGTCAACGCCAAAGCGACGGCAGATCTCGTCCTTATCGCCCTCCTCGAGGAAAACGGCGCGTAAAAGGTCGCGGTCGGCGGGGCTGAGTTCCTCCAAGATGCCGCGAACGTGGGACTTAGTCTCCTGATTGATGAGGGAGCGCTCCAGATCGATGACTTTATCGGGGATGTCCAGGTGGCCATCTTCCAGTGGGCGGTCTTTGTACTGGGCGCGGGAATTCTCGCGTAAGACGTTCTTACAAACGGAGTTAACGAAGGCTCCAAAGCGCTCGGGCTGGCGAATGCCACTATCGCGGCGCAGTACAGCGAGGACACGGATAAAGGTTTCCTGGCGCACGTCGTCGACGCGCTCGGGGGGGAGCATCCTGGCGCGCAACATGACCCCAAGGAGCTGGCTAAAATAGGCTACAAAATGCTGCTCCGTGGCCGAGTCCCCATCCCGCAAACGGTCCACGTACGATTTATCAAATATATATAGTTCCACCCTGACCTCGAACCATTTGGGGGGAGTATATCGTTGGAGAAGAAATGCCGCAATGGAACTCTCCCCGTTGACAGATGAAACGAAAAGGCTTCTGGATGCACTACCTAATCAAAGGGACCTCTACGAACCAGGAGGTCTATTCGTGGGGAAAGGTCACCGGCCCCACGTGCCCCTCGGGCGCATTTCGCACACCTGACCAGCGAGGTGCGCCCTTCCTTCAAAGGGAGAAGAGGGTAGGAGGAAAAGTGGCAACACAAGTGAGAGCATTCGCAAATTCCGGTGTTGTTTCTTCTATGGGTTATTCGAACGAAACACGTCGGATGGAGCCGCGTTCGGTGGAATCGGTTCAGAAAAGCGCGCAAGGATTGGAGGAGGTTTGCGCGCAGAGCATCGAGTTTGTGGCGGTGCCGGATATGGCGGCGAGGCTGCAGGCCACGTTGCCGGGAGCGATCCGGAGCGCGTTGCAGAAGTCGGAAGGATTTGCGGGCTGCGCAGTGATGGTGTCTGAACAGGAAGCGCGGCTGGTGACGGTGGTGACATTCTGGAGAGGCAAGGAGCGGAGCAGCAAAGCCAACGCAAACGCGCTGTGGGTGGAGCAATTGCTGGATCCTTATATTGACCGCCAACTACGAGTGAACAAGCTGCGCGCACAGATCGCATGGCCGGCAGGAATGCCGACGGCAAAGGCGGAGTTCGCGGGCGAGGTGAATGAAGCGGGCGAGTGCGGGGCTGAATAATACGTGCGGGGTGCGTCGGGAAAGTGGACGCGGAAAGCTAGAAGAATACATGAACGCGACGGCGACAAGAACTCGGGAGCATGGGCCAATGAACGCACGGGGAACAGCACAATGCACGACCATCACCTGCGCAGAAAACGGTGTAGTGATGCTGGCCGGAGTGACGCTTTGCCTGGAGCATTTTTTCCAGCAGTGCTACGGGAGGCTGGAAGGAATCGACCCGGTGGTGCGTGGCAAAACCAGGGAAGCCGCAATCAACGATGGCGCGCCGAAAGATCTTGAAGAAGTAGTGAAGCAGGTACTGATCGTGTGCCTGCAACATAAGAACTTGAGTAATCTGGATCGTTCGCGACTGCTGGACATTCTGCTGTGGGCGGGTGAGTTGCAGTTGGTGTTGCGCGTGCCGCGGATCATTTCGGCGGAGGAGATGGTGTATGGAGTGGCACAGCGGCGGGCGCAGGGCGGACGCGGATTGATGGGCAATTAGGGACAACCTGTCTATGGATCGTTATCGTCTGGCGAGTTGACGGAAGACGTCCCTGCCGCAAAACATGTTTGGACATCGGATGTTCGGTTGAGATCCTTCGCAGCGCAAACGACGCGCGGCTCAGGATGACAGCGCGGGATTGTGCGTAGGTACCGACAGATTTGCAGCTCTGGGCGATACGGATTAGTGCGAGGACGGGATGGTGGGATTCAGGCGCAGTGAATTGCTGACGACCACGAAGGTGGAGAAAAGCATCGCGGATGCCGCGAATGAAGGTTTGATCAGGCCCGTGACCGCGAGAATGATGCCAAGGGTGCTGAAGAGAGCGGCGACGAAAAGATTCTGACCAACGACGCGCATGGATTTTCGCGCGAGTTCAAAAAGCTCCGGAATTTTGCCGAGGTCGCTGTCCATCAGAACGACGGAAGTGAGTGGCGACGCAAGATCTGGAGTCAAGCCCATCGACATGCCGAGGTCAGCCTGGGCTAGAGCCAGCGCGTCGTTCTTGCCGTCACCGATTATGGCGACGACGGCGCCGCCTTCCTGCCATTCGCAGTATCAAGGGATACTTCACATTATAAGTACAGTCCCATCGTGTTATTGATTCGGAAGTAATTAGCCGCGTTTGCAAAACATGGTTGTGGTGCGGAAATGAAGGATGGAGTTCAGGGCGCGGACGCGTTACTGGTGCGCGCTGCGTACTTTTTCGAGGACGGCTGGATCCGCTTCGGGAGTGGCACCGGGCCGCGCGGCTAGCCAGGCGCCCATGCGATTGGCTGCTTCATTCATGGCGGAAAGAGGAGCACCACGCAAAAAGTGGTGAACGAGAGCAGCGGTGAATGCGTCTCCGGCACCGACCGTGTCCACAGTTTGGACGGAGAAACCTGGATGCTCGTGGAACCCTTCCTTGGAGACCAACAAGCTGCCTTGAGCGCCACGGGTAATACAGACAAGTTGAGCGCCACTGAGGTGGAGAAGCCATTCGCCCGCGAGTATCTCCTTGCCGGGTGTGAGCGGCGTGGGCGATTCGAGCAATTGTAGGACGACGGGCAGTTCTTCCTGATTCAGTTTGATGATGCTGGAACGCCGGATGGAATCGGCAAGGATGTCTTTGGAGTAGAAAGGCTGGCGCAAATTGACGTCGAAAATGCGCGTGGTAGTGGGACGGGCGGCTCCCAGGAATTCGTGGATGGTGCGCCTGGCAACGGGGGAACGCTGTGCCAGAGAGCCGAAACAGATCGCGGTGGCCTGCGCAGCAAGCGTGCGCCACTGAGAAGTCATCTCCAGAGAATCCCAGGCAGCGTCCGAGCTGATTTCGTAGTGGGGTTGATCTTGAGGATCAATAAGAACTTTTACCGTGCCGGTGGGGTGGGACGGATCGGACTGTAGAAAGTCGGTGGGCAGGCGGAGTTGCTGAAAGCGTTGCTTGGCTTCGTCACCCAAGGCGTCGGTGCCAATGCCGCTGGCAACGATGCCGTGATCACCGAGAAGGCTGGCGATGTAGGCGAAGTTAGCCGGGGCTCCCCCAAGCTGCTTGCCCGAGGGAAAGAGATCCCAGAGCAATTCACCAAGACCGACGATGGTGAAATTTCCCTCTGACATGGAAGCATCTTACGCCAGTGGGGAGGATTGGCGAAAAGGAGATTTGCGCGGTGGCGGATGGGAGAAACAGATCCCTCGTTTCGCTCGGGATGACAAGAATTCAATCCGTTTCGCCGAGGAACGAGATGACATCCGCGTGCCTAGGCGGGTCTGAGCGAAGGGAGCGAATTCTTGAGGAAGCCCGGCTTCATTTCCAGTGGCAAAAGCGGTGCCGAGCCACCGCACTCCAAAATAAAAAGGGGGAACCCTTGTGGAGCTCCCCCTTTTCTTGGGGTGTTAGGGGTTAGAAAGTGAAACGCACACCAAACTGCAGTTGGCGCATGCCCGTCGGGGAACCTGGTGAGCCGTCCTGCTCGATGTCGGTAATCTGACCGGCGGTACGGCCGCAGTCAACGCAGGTGTTGCCCTGGTTGCTGTTGAAGTAGAGGACCGCGTGGTTAAAGACGTTGTACGCGTCGAAGCGGAACTGCGCAACGGAGCGCTCGGTGATAGCGAAGTTCTTGGCCATGCAGAAGTCTGACCAGAAACCTCGGGGGCCACGGAATGAGAATAGGCCTGCAATTCCGATGGCACCGCAAGCAGGCAGCGCGAAGGGACCGGAGACCGGCCGCGCGAAGGTGCAAGAGTCCTGCCCGGCAAGCGAGGGAAGCAGGTTGTAGGACAGCGGAGCCACCGGCGTGAAATAAGAGACTACGCCGGTAGTGGGATTACGCGAAACGCCCGTGTGAAAAATGGGCGAGACGATATCCGGCCGGCAGACGTTCGAACCTTGAACCCGCCGCTGGAGATGTTGCCGCACCGATGCTCGCGGTCCACGGCAAGCCGCCGCTCCAGTTGAGGGTCTGAGTGAGTTGCCAACCACCAATCAAGAAGTTGGCCGGCCTGCTGACACCGCTCAAATATTTCTGGCCAGGCCCAAACGGCAACATGTAGACGACGTTGGCGATAAAGGCGTGGTTACGATTGTATTGATCGGGACCTTAGGCCAATTTTGGATTATCAGCATAGCAATTGCTGTCGTATCGGTTGGCGTGGAAATAGGTGGCCCTCGGACAAACCCGGCAGGCCATCGCCCCGCTGCAAGCCGCCATCCAGTCGCGCCCCGACTATTTCGCCTCCAACACAATCTCGGCAATGCGAACGCCACGCTTCACCAGTTCCCGCAGGCCATTTCGCATTTCCGCAAAGCGGTGCAGCTGAATCCCGAGGATTCCATGGCCGAAGCAAATCTGGGCGCTGCATTGGCCGAGATCGGCGAACTTGCTTCCGCGAAAACGCATTGGGAACGCGCCCTGTAGTTCGATCCCCAAAACCAGCTAGCTCAGGGCGACCTGCAAGAAGTCCAGCGCCGTCTCTCCGCTCCCAGCAAAACCATCAACCAAGAAATGACCCCGATTGATTTGGAGTGCGGTGACCAGCCACCGCTTTTGAGCCTGCACCCGCAGGTCAGTTTTTATGCGCGTTCCAGAACTTGCGCCTGCAAAACAAATCATCATCCCGCCTGCCCTGAGCGTTTCTCAACCAAGGGCGCGAAGCGAGGGATCTCCCGACCGCCAAGATGACCGCCACCACCCTTCCTAGTCCCTTTCCCATCGGTGCTAATATGAGGTGAACGAATTCTTCGGAGGTCGTCCCGCGTGCTCGGTTCGGGCGTTGCTCTCAGGAACCAGATTTGCTTCCCGCTCCTGGCCTTTTTTCTCGCGGCGTTTTCCCTGTTCGCTCAGTCCACGTCTGCTCCCGCCGAGCCGGATGCTTCTACTGGTGCCACCGCAGCCACAAATGAGGGTCTTGCTGCTCTTCAGCGCGGTGATTATCCCGCTGCTCGCAAGCAATTCGAAACTGCGATTCGTTTGAATCCCGTCAGCGTCGAAGCGCACAACTACCTGGGCTGGGTCCTCTACACCACGGGAGAAATCAAGCTAGCCATCGCGGAATTTGAGGCCGCGATTCGCCTCGAGCCCTCCCTCGCGGAAGCCCACGTGAATCTCTCATTAGCGTTTGCCCAAGCGAACGATCCGCCAGGCGCCACTCGCGAAGCACGCGAAGCCATCGCTCTCGCTCCGGAATCCGCCGAGGCCCATCACGCCCTCGCCCGCGCCCTCGAACTCTCCAACGATCTGGACGGCGCTACCAAGGCCATCCGTCAATCCGTGGAACTCGCCCCTGCCCGTGCCGATCTTCACGACGGTTTCGGCTCACTCCTCGTTCGCCAGAACGATCTCCCTGCGGCCATCGCGCAATTTCAGGAAGCCATTCGCCTGTCTCCGGACTTCGCCTTGGCTCACTTTCATCTCGGTGTCGTTTACTTCCAACAGAAGAACTACGCTGGTTCTGCCACTGAACTCGATCGCGCCGTCCAACTCGCTCCGCAAAATTATCTCGCCTCGTACTACCTGGGACTGGCGCGCAGCAATCTTGGTGACGCGGAAGGCGCCATCTCGGCTCTGCAGGCGTCCGTCAAGGTCAACCCGGATCAGCCCGACGCGCAGAACCAGTTGGGATTGCTTTTGCAACGTGTCGGGCGCCTGGATGAAGCAGCAGTTGCGTTCCGGCAATTCATTCGTCTTGATCCATCCAATCCCGATGCCCAAAACAACTTGGGACTCTCGCTCTTGCAGATGGGCGATGGTGACGGCTCAATTGCCGCATTTCGCGAGGCGTTACGTCTGCGCCCGGACGATCCGGGTTATCAGGGAAATCTCGGCACGGCCTATCTTCAGAAAACCGATTTCGTCGCCGCGGTCGCGGAATTTCAATCCGCCCTGCAACGCGCGCCCAACGATCAGACTCTTCACTACAATCTCGGCCTCGCCCTGAAGCTTCAGGACAAATTGCCCGAAGCCATCGCCGAACTCCGCAAAGCCGAATCCATCGATCCTTCGCAGCCCGACGCTCCCTATACCCTTGGCATCACTCTCTGGCAGCAAGGTGACCTCAATGAAGCCGTCGCCCAATTCCAGGTCGCCATTCATGCCAAACCTGATTACGCTGAGGCTTACTACATGCTCGGCACCGTACTGAAGCAGCAGTCCAAGCTGCAGGATGCCGCCTCCGCTCTCCGCGAGGCCATTCGTCTGCAACCCGATTTTGCCGGTGCTCACACCACTCTCGCGGCCGTTCTCCGTCAACTAGGCGACACCGTTGGCGCCGCCGAAGAAGCCCGCACCGGCACGGCCCTCGCCAAACGAAAAACCGATCTGCAAGCCTCCCTCTTCGCCACAAATTCCGGCAAGCGCTTGCGCCGAGTGGGCGATCTGGATGGCGCCATCTCGCAGTTTCGGGCTGCGATTAATGCGGCTCCCGACTATGCTCCAGCGCACTACGAATTGGGTTTGGCTTTATTGCAGCAGGGGAAAAAGGAGGAAGCCTCGCAGGAATTTCAGAAGGCGGCTTCTCTGGATCCTAAACTCGTTCCGCCACAAATCTGATTTCCTCAAGGGCACGCCGTATTTCGCGATCCAGGCTACTTTTCCAGCACCCGCAATGCTACCAGTGAAGATCCCACTGGCACGCCGCGCGCCACCTTCACCTGAATCACTGCCTCAAATGGTCTAAGGTCGCTCGTCTTCCGCACCTTCATCCGTTCCAGATAACTTTCGCGCGTGACAAACTCGACCGCGGCTTGCGTCCCGATCGTTGTCGTTCCCGCAAGGATCAATTCCGAATGCTCCGGATTGAGCCCGTGCACCGGCGCCACGAGCGCGTAATCCTCCGTCGACGGAATGTTGCCTGGGGTCGCGATGTACGTGTCCGGCTCTCCCTGTCCCGGTTGTACATTGACGATTTCCATATTTCCCGCGCGCGGCCCGTCATTTACCTTCCGGAACACAAATTCTTTGGTGCTCGGCACGTCCAACATCGTCAAGTTTTCCGAGGGCGATCCGATGAAGATCAAGTCATTGTTTTTCGCGTCGTCCAGCGAAAACAAACTCCCGCGTTTCACGCGAAGCGATTGGTGAAGTGTCGCGAACACCTGGTCCAGGTTGTGCACCGCAAGAACTTCTCCCACTCCGGTGTAGTGATCTAGAATCAGCGCTTTCCCGTCCTTGGTCGCATCGTAGTATCGCATCCCCGGACGAGGCGGTCGAAGCAGTGGTATACGAACAAGAGCAGACCGGCAAACAGTTCGCCTACGGCGAAGGCCGCGGCGAACTAGAAGCAGATCCCTCGCTTCGCGTAAAACACGCAAGCGCCGAACGACCCGGCCCCTCGCGATGCTCGGCGTAAAAAGCGCTCCCCACACAAATCAACTGCCTAGGGAATCGGCTATTGCTGGCGGCTGACGTCGCGGCTTTGAAGTTGCTCGGCTAATTTGAGTTCGCGTTCCGCATCTTCGGAACGGCCGAGGTCGCGGTAAGCCTGGCCGAGCAGGTGGTGCGAAATAGAATTGTTGGGATCCATGTTGATGGCGCGTTGCAGGGCGCGCACCGCGAGCAGCGCTTCACCTTTCTTCTCCAGCACTTTTCCCATGAGGATGTAGGGACCGGTGGAAGTCGGGTCCAGCCAGATGGAACGCTGCAAAAGCTTCTCGGCTTCATCGAACTTCTGAATGCGCGTATAAGCATCCGCGAGTTTATAGAGTGCGACCGGGTTGGCAGGATTGATGGCCACTTCCTGTTCGAGTTGCGCGACAGCTTCGGGGATTTTGGACTGGTAGAGATAAAGTTCGCCGAGCAACTGGTGAGCAAGGGGAAGTTTTGGATCGAGGGACACGGCTTTCAGTCCGTATTCCTCCGCGATCGGGCCGAAATCGAGACGAAGCAACATGCGAGCGGCGAACAAATAAGCGGCGGCGGAATCCGGTGGGACACCGAACATTTTGGCGAACGCCGCGCGTGCCTCGGAATATTTCTTGGTTTGCACGTAGGCGACGCCAAGGATGTAGGCGGCATCGACATTCGCGCGCGGATACCAGGTCTGTACTTTTTCGAGATAGGGGATGGCGTCGGCAGGCTTGCCGGCAAGATAGAGCGAGAGGCCCGTGAGTTGGATCAGTTCGCCATCGTTGGGCTCTTCTTTTCGTGCGGCTTGCAGGGTGCGCACGGCGTTGGGGTAGTCGCCCTTTTTGTAATAGGCGACGCCAAGTTCGTGGTCGAGGCCCTTTGGCGGAGGAGTCTGGCTTTGCAACGCCGTTAGCGCGGAGATAGCCTCGTCATACTTGCCCTGCTGCAAAAGCTTGCGCGCGGAGTCGTAGGTAGGATCCGGGGCCGTCGCGGAGGTAGGCTGCGAAGCGGAGGAGCCGTCAGGCGTTTGCGCTTGTGCGTTGAGATGAGGCAGCGCAACGGAGAAAAGGATGGTCAGAACGAGAACCGCGAGACGAACCTTCATAGATACGCAACACTCCACTGCGTCAGAGTAATTTAAGCACAAAAACAAGGCGGGCGTGAACGCTTGCCGTGGGTCGCGCATTTCTGTGAGACTTATGATAGAAGAGTTAACGGAGGTTGAGCGTACAACGTAGCTGCCGAACTCATGAACTTTTTCAAATTGCATCGAAAGACTGGGTGCAGGATTCAGGGGATTGTTCTCAGCGCGCTGGCATTGGCGGCCGGCGCAGCAGTTGAACAACAGCCGGCGGCAAGTCAGGACGCGAAACCGATTGTCTTTTTCAAGGACGAAGCGGCAAAGGCAGGCCTGGTGGCAAAAAACGTGTTCGGAGGCGTGGACACGAAGAAATACATCATTGAGACGACGGGCACCGGCGTGGCTGTGTTCGATTACGACAACGATGGATGGCCGGATATTTTTATTGTAAACGGAACGACGCTGGAAAGCGTGCCAGGCCCCGGGGCGCCGACGAGTCACTTGTATCACAACAATCACGACGGGACGTTTACGGATGTGACCGCGAAGGCGGGTGTGACGCATGCGGGGTGGGGACAAGGCGTTTGCGTGGGCGATTACGACAATGATGGATACGAAGATCTCTACGTCACCTATTACGGGAAGAACGTCCTGTACCACAACAACGGCAACGGAACATTCACCGACGTGAGCGAGAAGGCGGGCGTTGCGGGCACCGGCGGTGCATGGGGAAGCGGCTGCGCGTTTTTGGATTACGATCGCGACGGCAAGGTGGATTTGTTTGTGGCCACGTATGTGGACTTCGACGTGAAGACCGCGCCGAAGCCGGGCGAACGCGCCGAATGCCTGTGGAAGGGCGTGCCCGTGATGTGCGGGCCGCGCGGGCTTCCGTGGTCAGCGAATATTCTGTACCACAACCGAGGCGATGGAACATTCGAGGATGTGACCAAAAAGGCGCACATCGACAAGACCAACGGTCACTATGCGCTAAGCGCTTCGCCATTCGACTACGACGATGATGGATGGCCGGACATTTTTGTGGCTTGCGACAGCACTCCGAGCATTCTGTATCACAACAACAAGGATGGCACGTTTACGGATACAGCCGTGTCCGCCGGAGCCGCGTTTAACGAGGATGGCAAAGAGCAGGCGGGGATGGGGTCAACGATTGGCGATTACAACGGCGATGGCCACTTGGATATTTTCAAGACGAATTTTTCCGACGACACCTCTACGCTTTACCGCAACAACGGCAATGGCACGTTTGACGACACCACG
>Ga0210409_10000764_pt1 | contig 47381 bp, 49 predicted proteins | sample IncBWH17MmetaG_FD_161649 | JGI IMG/M metagenome (GOLD analysis project Ga0210409, IMG submission 161649) | Forest soil microbial communities from Barre Woods Harvard Forest LTER site, Petersham, Massachusetts, United States - Inc-BW-H-17-M | ecosystem: Environmental > Terrestrial > Soil >... | reverse complement strand
CGCAAGTACTACGGCACCGCCTTCGCGACACGGATCGTCGCGCTGATGTTCGTGACCATGGTGCTCGCCGCCCTGATCGTCGACGGAGTCTTCGGCGGGCTGGGGCTCGTCCCGAGCGGTCCGCGGCCGTCACGGACGGACATCTTCGGCACGATCTCGCTCGACTACAAGCTGTTCCTCAACGTGCTTGGACTCGCCGTCTTCGCCTCGATGTTCTGGCTGACACAGCGGCGCGGCGCGACCGACCCGTCATGCGGAATGAAGGTCGACCGTGCGATCGCGCTCAGAACCGAGCTCGACGGGCACAGCTACTACTTCTGCTCGGAGCACTGCCAGCGGGACTTCGAGCTCAGCCGGCCAGCGCCGACCGCAGTACGCCACCCATCTCCGCGATAGCCTCGCGCGGCCCCGGACCGCTGATGAAGACGTGCATGAACCCGTGAACGTAGCCGTCGTGGCGACGCAGCAGGGTGCGCACGCCCGCCGCGCTGAGCTTGCGCGCGTAAGCCTCCCCCTCGTCGCGCAGCGGATCGAAGCCGGCCGTGACGATCAGCGCGGGTGGTGAACCGCTGAGGTCGTCCGCCTGCAGGGGCGAGGCGCGCGGGTCGCGCCGATCGCCGTCAGGGCCGAAGAACTGCAGCTCATACCAATCCATGTTCGCCTTGGTGAGGAGGAAGCCCTCGGCAAAGGTCAGACGCGACTGCGCGACGTTCACGAAATCGGTGGCCGGGTAGATCAGCAGCTGAAACGCCGGAACGGGACCGCCGTCGCCCATTGCCTGCTGGCATGTGACGGCGGCGAGATGTCCTCCCGCGCTATCGCCCGCGACCGCGATCCGCGCCGGATCGGCCCCGTACTCGGCGGCTCGCGCCGAGACGTCGCGGAAGGCGGCGAGCGCGTCGTCGACCGGCGCGGGAAAGGGGTGCTCGGGGGACAGCCGGTAGTCGACGCTCAGCACGCGCGCGCCGGACGTCCTCGCTAGCAGACGGCAGGGCTGATCGTGGGTGTCCAGATCGCCGGCGACCCATCCACCGCCGTGGTAGTAGACGACAAGCGGCGCAGGGCCGGCCGCCTCACCTCCGTCCGGCACGTAGAGGCGCGCGGCGAGCGGGCCATCGGCGCCGGCGACGCTGGTCTCGAGCACGCTTGCGAGCGGGATCTGAGCGCCCGCGACCACTCGCACCGCATGTCGCAGATCCTCGCGCGCCTCGGCCGGCGTGCGACCCGTCAGCGGCCCTCGCGGGTTGCGTTCCTCGAGCTTGAGCAGCACCTGCGTGTCGAGGTCGAGCTCGAGGCCGTCGAGCCTGATCGGCTGTCCGGCGATCCTGCGCTTGACGCTCGGCGCAAGCGCGCCGATCGCACGAGCGCCGGCCATCTCGAAGCGCTGGGCGATCGTGAGGCGTCGCGCGGAGGGCATGAGCTCCCGTCGCCTAGGCGCCGCTGTCGGACGCAGCGACGGCGAAGACGATGTGCCTGCGAGCAAGGGTGAGGTAGGAATGCAGCTCGATCGGCCCGCCTTCGAGTGGCGCCACCGTCACGTCGGTGAGCGTCAGGAACTCGCGCTCAGAAGCGTTCAGGACATCGGAGACGCGACTGCGGTAGCCGTCGCGCGCGAGCGTGAGGATCCCCTCGATCCGGTGGCGCTCGGTCTCGATCCTGATCCGCTCCTTGCGGTGTTCCATGACCGGCTCGCCGTCGGGCTGCGGAACGTCGTCGTCGCTCATCCGCTCATTATCGGTCCTAGCGGCTCACGGCATAGGTCCGGCTGAGGAAGGTTCGACGACCGGTGGGTCCGGCCGCGACCACGTTCACGCGCGCCGTCATCGCCCTGCGGGCGCCGAGCGCCCTGCGCAGGCGCCTGAGCGCGGGCGGGCTGATGCGCAGCCGCACGTGCCCGGTGAGAGCGGGCGGAAGCGCGCGCGCGGCGGCGACGAGGCTCACGGCGCCCCGGTGTCCGCGCGGAGTGAGCGTCGCGGTCACGAGCACCCTGCAGCCGCGCCGGCAGCTGACGGCCAGCGCCAGCGCGCGCCGCGCCAGCACCGCTCCGCTGCGCGGGAGCCTGAGCTGCACGACCGGCGCCACGTCGAGTGGGGGCGGCCAGCTCCCGGGCGCCAGGCAGCCCGCTGGGCTGGGCGAGGAGGGGGTGAAGCGCTGCACGCGGTTGTTGTTCGTGTCCGCCACGTACACGTCGCCGTTGCAACCCACCGCCAGTCCGACGGGCTTGGAGAATTCGCCGAGTCCCGGGCCGCGCTGGCCCCACCTCGCGAGGAAGCGCCCGTTCGCATCGAACCTCTGGACGCGGTTGTTTTCGCCGTCCAGCGCGAACACGCTCCCCGCCCCGTCCACCGCGACGCCGCTCGGTCCCCGAAAGTGTCCCTCGCCGCTGCCCGCCGAGCCCCATTCGCCGAGGACCGCTCCGTCCGGCGCGAGCTTGACGATGCGGTTGTTGTACGTGTCGGCGACGTAAACCTCGCCGGCGGCATCGACGGCAACGGCCTGCGGGTGATCGAACGCGCCCGTCCCGCTGCCCGCCGTGCCGTCTCCAGCACCCGCTCCCCACCTCGCCAGCAGCGAGCCTTCAGGGCTGTAGACGAGTACCCGGTTGTGGCCGGTGTCCGCCACGTAGACGTCTCCCGAGCCCGGGTCGACAGCGACCGATCCCGCCGCGCTGAGCTGCGCTCCGCCGAGGTCCGCCGGACCGCCGAGCTCCGACAGGTACGTCGCATCTCCCCACAGGCGCACGAGCCGTTCGTTGCCCTGGTCGGCGACGTACACGGATCCGCGCGGATCGATCGCGATGCCCGCAGGCGCGTTGAAGGTGGCCCTGAAGCCGCCCGCCAGCGTCCAGCGGCCGGTGTATTCGTTGGGCGCGGCCGTGAAGGTCTCGATCCGATTTCCGGCGGTGTCGGAGATGAGCAGGCGCCCGGCGGGGTCGACGGCGACGCCGCGGGGCCCCGTCAGCTGCGCGGGACCGCGCGCGGAGATGCCGAACGTCAGCAGCAGGTTGCCCGAGGAGTCGAACTCCTGGATGCGGTCGTTGGCGGTGTCCGCGACGAACGTGTCGCCGACGGGATCGCTCGCGAGCGCCCGCGGGAAGCCCAGCTGGCCGGGTTTGGAGCCGAACCCGCCCCACGCGCCCGCGAACGACAGGTCGGGATTGAGCTTGACGACGCGATGGTTGATGTCGTCGGCGACGTATACGTTCGCCCCGGCGTCCAGCGTGATCCCGTACGGGAAGCCGAACTGGCCCGGTCCCGCGCCCTGCGAGCCGGCGGCGGCCTGGAAGGCGCCGTTCGGGTCGAATTTCTCGATCCGATGGTTGTCGTCGTCGGCGACGAGCACCTCGCTCCCGTTCGCTGCCACGCCGCGGGGATACGAGAACTGGCCGGGCCCGCTCCCGCGAGTGCCCCATTCCATCGCTTCACCGCCATCGAGGTTGAAGCGCTCGATCCGATTGTTGCCGCTGTCGGCGACGTACACGTAGCCGCCCGCGACGGCGATGCCGCCGCCCGGTGGGTGGGTGTAGTCGCGCGAGGACCCGAAGCTGAAGCGTCCGAGTTCGGTTCCGTGGCCGCCCCAGGAGGTGAGGAAGCTCCCGTTGGGATCGAACTTCTGGATGCGGTTGTGTTCGGAGTCGACCACGTACACGTTCCCTGCGGCGTCCGTCGCGAGTCCCCCGATCGGACCGAACTGGCCGTGGGCGCCGCCGAAGGAGCCCCACTCGGTCTCGAACGTGCCCGTGGCGCTGAACTTCTGCACGACATAGCTCAGCTGGTCGGCGACGTACACGTTGCCCTGAGCGTCGAGGGCGACTGCCTCGGGAAACCGCAGCACGCCCTCGCCTCGCCGCCCGATGATCTGCGCCGCCGCGTACGGACACGCGTGCGGGCCCGACCCGGGACAGGCATCGCCAAGGGCGCCGGGCACGTCGGTCGCGCTCATCGAGCACGCCAATGCGAGCACGGGCAGGATGGATCGCACGTGCGCTGCGAGGGACCGGCGAGCGCGAGCAACGATCATCGACGCATGAAAACACGCCTCGCCGCGCGGTGGAGCGGTCTCGGTGCTTGCCGCGATCGCTAGACGATGCGCTCGGGCGTGCGTGCGGCGAGCCCGGCGCGGGCGGCCGGTCCCGGCGCGAGGCGCTCCGGGGCGGCCGGACGGTTGATCTCTTCGCGCACGATGTACAGCGGACGGTGCTTTACCTCGTCGTAGATCCGCCCGACGTACTCGCCGATCACGCCGATGGCGATCAGCTGGATGCCGCCGAGCAGCAGGATCGCGATCGTGATCGAGCTGAACCCCGGCAGGTAGGAGTCGGCGATGCGCAGGGCGATCACGACCGGAATCGCGATGAACGCCACTCCGGCCGACAGCAGCCCCGCATATGTCGCCAGCTGCAGGGGCAGGTGCGAGAAGGACGCGATCGCGTCGAGCGAGAAGCGGAGCATCTTTCGCAGCGTGTACTTCGTCTCACCCGCATGGCGGGCATCGCGCTCGTAGGAGACGGCGGTCTGCGTGAAGCCCACCCACACGGTCATGCCTCGCAGGAAGCGCGAGCGCTCGGTCATCGCCAACAGCGCGTTCAGCGCTCGGCGATCGAGCAGGCGGAAGTCACCCGAGTTCGGCTCGAGGTCCACCTGGGCGAGCTTGTCGAAGAGCTTGTAGAACCACGAGGCGGTGGCGAGCTTGAAGGCGGTCTCGCCCTCGCGCTGCCTGCGCACGGCGTACACCACATCCGCGCCCTGGCTCCATTCGGCGATCATGTCGGGGATCAGCTCCGGCGGATCCTGCAGATCCGCGTCGATCATCGCGACGACGTCGCCGATGGCATGCTCCAGGCCGGCCGTCAGCGCCGCCTGGTGGCCGAAGTTTCTCGAGAGGTGGATCACCCGTACGCGCGGGTCCGCCGCGGCCATGCGGTCCAGCAGCTCCGGGGTGCGGTCCGAGCTGCCGTCGTTGACGATCACGAGCTCGAACTCGTAGTCGGCCACCGCCGCGCAGGTACGGGCGACGAACTCCTCGACGAGCTCCTGCTCGTCGTAGACGGGCGCGACGACGCTGAGGAGGGTGGGGGTGCGAAGTGGTATATCCGCCATCGTGCTTGCCTTCCCGAGCGGCTAGCGAAGCTGCCGGGAAGCTCCCATCTTCCTCCAGCGGCTTAAGCCATAGATGAATTTATCGTTCATCCTGTCAGTGATGCCTGTCAACCGCGCGGCGCCGCAGGGCCGAGCCACCAGCCTAGCGAGGCTGAGGCGCGCGCTCGGCAATCCTCTTCTCATCCAGTTCGTGAAGTTCGGGACCGTCGGCGTGTCGAACACGCTGCTGACGTTTCTCGTATACACGCTGCTTTTGAAGGTCTTCGGCGTGTGGTACCTGGCCGCCTCGGCGATCGGCTTCCTCGTGGGGGCCATCAACGGCTTCCTGTGGAATCGGCGCTGGACCTTCAAGGAGCATGTGGGCGACGTGCTCACCCCGGTCCGCTGGGGGATCGTGCAGGGTTGCGGGCTCGGGCTGAACCTGGGGATCCTGTATCTGCTCGTCGACAGCGCCGGCGTCGACAAGCTTCTCAGCCAGGCGTTCGCAACGGGCGTGGTCACCGTGCTCACGTTCCTGGCAAACCGCGCCTGGACGTTTCGGCCCCACGCGCCGGTCGTCGTGGCCGACAACGACGCCTGAGCGCTCGGCGGGCCTCAGCGGAACACCGCCAGCAGCGACAGCCCTCCTGGGATCCGACCCCCGCGAGCGATCAGCCACGCCTCGAGCGCAAGCGGCCGCTCGAGCAGCCAGTTCAGGGGAGCCGGCGGCACCCACAGATCGAGGCTCGACTCCGTCGTCTTCGTGTTGACCCGGTCCAGCAGGCGCAGCAGGATCGCCACTGGCAGCAGCAGCGAGTTGAAGTAGGTCGTGCGGACCTGCTCCCAGCCGGCCTGCTCGGCGACCCGCTGCAGCGAGCGCCGGGTGTAGCGGCGGTGGTGATGGTTGATCTCGTCGTGGCCACTCCACAGCCACTGGTAGGCGGGCACCGTCACGAGCAATGCCCCTCCCGGCTTCACCGTGCGGCGCAGCTCCCGCAGCGCGCCGAGGTCGTCCTCGAGATGCTCGATCACATCGAGGCTGACCGCCACGTCGAAGCTGTCCGCCGGAAAGGGCATCTCGAGGACGGACCCCTCGATCACCTCGCCGACATCGCGTGCCCGGGCCAGGCAGACGCTTGTGTGCGAGAGCTCGATGCCCGTGACGGTGCCGTGGCGGGTGAGCTCGACCATGTTGCGCCCGCTCCCGGCGCCCGCGTCGAGGATCTGCGCTCGTGCCGGTAGCCGCAGCCCGTCGATCACGCGCTCGATCACCGTTCGTCGGCCCCGATACCACCAGTGGCGGTCCTCCGCCTGGTGGGTCTGCAGCTCGTAGTCACGATCCATCCGCGGGCATCCTTTCCTATCTGAGCTCCCTCGCGCGGTGTGCCCCCTCATCCGCGCGGGTGCCGGCGAGCTTCCTCGACGGGTGCCGCGCCCGGGACGCGGCATCCCAACCGCCACTGCACGCCATGCGCGGCGCGGGCCGAAGCCTCAGGCGAGCGCGTCGCGCAGGAAGCTGACGGTGCGCTGCCAGGAGAGCTCGGCGGCCGGCGGGTCGTAGGTCCCGAGCCGGTTCGTGTCGTTGAAGAAGGCGTGACCGTTGCCCTCGTAGAAGTGGAAGGTCACGTCCACGCCAGCTGCCGCGAGCTCCGACTCGAGCTGCCTGGAGGTCTCGAGCGGAATGAATTCGTCGGCCGTCCCGAAATGCCCGAGCACCGGGCCTTTGATCGTGGCGAAGTCGGGCTTGCCGTGTGGCATCACGTAGTAGTAGGTGACGGTGGCCGTGATTCGCGGGCACGTGGCCGCCGCCCAGACCGCCAGGCCGCCGCCGAGGCAGAACCCAACCGATCCGATGCCCGACCCTTCGACGCCCTCCTGGGAGGCGAGATAGTCGGCCGCGCCGCACATGTCCTTCTCGACCTGGTCCATCGAGAGGGCCATCATCTTCTGTTCGGCCTCACTCGGCTGGGTCGTGGTCTCGCCGCGGAAGAGGTCGGGCGCCAGCGCGAAGAGCCCCTCGCCCGCGAAGCGGTCGCAGATGCCGCGGATGTGCTCGTCGAGTCCCCACCACTCCTGCAGCACGATCGTCGCCGGACCCCTACCGGACTCGGGAACGGCCAGATAGCCGGGGGTTGTGCCGGCGCTCGTCGGGAACTCGATGTCGGGCATGTTGGGCTCCTTGGTGTGCTTGGGCTGTGTCGGACGGCGGCGCGCGGCGTGCGACCACGAGCGCCATCGATGCGCCCGCGCGTTGTCGCGTGCTGCTGGAGGATATTCGTGCCGCGGCCGGCCGGCGGCTGAAGCGATCCCGGTCGATCGCATCAGCCGCCGATGACCCGACTGCTACGGCGTCGGCAGCGAGGCCGTGACGCTGTTCACTTCGATCGTGAACGCGCCGTTGCTTGCCCGGTAGTACGGAGCGTCGCGACCGAGGAGCTGGAGCTTCACCGTGTCACCTTTGGCGAATTCGTAGCCGTTGCCATGCAGCTGGAACGTGATCGTTTCCGTCTGGTTGTCCGTCAACCGGTAGACGCCGCGGCTGATCAGCCTCTGTTCGCCGCTCGGCAGCACGTCCCACAGGCGGGACACGAGCTGGCCGGGCAGGTTGGGTGCGTTGGTCGTCTTGACGCTCACCGTTACCTTCGGCAGGCCGACCATCGTGAAGCCGGGGCTCACCATTGTGTAATTCGCCGTGTTCGCCTCGGTTTCGGCTTTCACGGTCTTGCACGCATCGGTGGTCCCGCCGATCGGGTCGAATTCCGCCGCGATCGTCGGATTGCCGCCCGTCGAGGCGATCGTCTGCGCGGGCGTCGAGCCGAAGGTGATCGCATGCGGATGGAGTTTCGACCAGCTTTTCGCCGTGAAAGGACCGCCAGCCGCAGCGCCCTTGGGACAGGTCTGCGTGTACGCCGTCACGCTGCCGTTTGCGGGCGGCGTGCCGGTGTGCTGCAGCTTCGACTGCAGGAAGCCGGCGCCCTCTTCGTTGAACGCGTGGTTGGTGTTTTCCTTATTCGAGCCGCGGCTGTGCCCGAGATCCCCGACCATCAGCGCGACAGAGCCTTTCAACGCACGAACGGCGTTGTATATGCGCAGCGACTGTGACGGCGGGAAGAGATCGTCGGTCCAGCCACTCTCCAGCAGCATCGGCGCCGGCTTGCCTGGCATGCCGTAGCCCTGGTGGTAGGTATAGAGCTGTTTGGCGATCGCTTCGTCTTCGGGCGTAGCCGGCTCGCCGGCGTTCGTCGCGGCGAACCATTTCGAGAGGTCCGCTTCAGGGTCAGCCCCGGACGGCGCGATGTAGCCGCTCGCGTTCCCGAGCGCGAAGAGCCCCGAGACGTAGCTCTGGATCTCGACGCCGAACGGTTCGTAGCTCTGCGCGAAGGGCGCGACTTCGTTATCGAGGAAGCGCCCGTTGGGCGTGAGCGCATCGACGAGGTCAGACCACGGCCAGCGCGGGAACGTCGCGGTGATCGCAAGCGCCTTGCCTTTGGGGCTCGTCCACGCCGCGAATTCGCCTTTGGGGAGCCGGATCTGATTCTTGAGGTAGGCAAGCTCGATGCTCTGGCCGCCGCCGTATGAGATCCCTGTACTCGCCAGCGCTCCGACTTTGGCGATTTTTTCGTCCACCAGCATGCCGAGCAGGGTCTGCGTGTCGCGGGCCTCGTAGCGCTGGTCGGCCAGGCGGATCCAGCCTTCTTTGCAGCCGGCGTCTTCCCGGGATGAGGCGGCGCCGCACGAGTTGCCAAAGCCACGCGCGGAGTAGTTCACCACTGCATAGCCATGCTGGGCGTAGTAGATGTTGTTGTAGTCGAAGGTGACGTTGCCGTCGCCGGCGGCCGAGCTCGACTCGAAGTCGGTCTTGCTGCCGCCCCAGCCGTGGAGCATCACGATCGTCGGGAACGGACCCGCGCCGGTCGGGGGGAGCGTCACGTCGACGTCGAGCGGCACGCCATCGAAGGTGTGCACCCGCTGGGCGAGCGTTTCCGTGGGACAGAAGCGCACGCCGTTCTGCGCTTTGCAGGCGTGTCCAAAAGGCGCCGGTTCCGCCTGTGCGGCGGCGGTGCTCCCCGCTGCGAGCGCGGCGGTTGCGGCCAAGACGGCCCCCGACAGCAGCGTGCGACGAATCCTCATCCTCATCCCCCTGTGCTGGTCCTTTGCCCTCGTCAGCGGGCCCACTACCCGGATCGGTCGGATTAATAAACGCCGGGTGCCGGTGCGGCGTGGCCCGAGCGCTCAGCGCGTGAGCGAGAGGACGTGTGCCTTGGCCGGATCGATGCGCCCGTCGAGAAGGTCGAGATAGGCGCCTTCCAAGGCCTGCGGTCCCTGTTCGTGAAGCACCTCCAGCCAGCTGCCGGTCCACTCCAGGTAGGGACGCCACGCGTCGGCCAGGCGCCGCTCCAAGCCCTCGCGGCCCCAGTCTGCCGAGCGCTTGGTGACGCGATCGGGAGCGAAGAAGAAGATCGGACGCGGGCCCGGCAGCGCAGTGGGTAGCGCCCCCATCTGATCGTGATGCGTCGCGCCCACGACGGCCGAGTGCGCGAGCTCGTCGCCGTAGTGCCCGTGCACCGCATCGCGCACCGACGAGTCACCCGCCATGTCCACGTAGACGGCCCGCTCCACCGGCAGCTCGGAGATCTCCTCGTAGGCGACGACGTGGTCATAGACACCGAGCCGGCGCGCGAAGTCGCCGCTCCGCGCCGACGTGAGCCCCACGACATCGAGGCCATCGCGGCGGCTGAGCAGGAAGGCCAGCGCGCTCGCCGTCTTGCTCGATGCGCTCGACAGCACCACGGTGCCCGCGCCGAAGAGCTCGCAGTCATCGAGGAAGTCGTCGATCAGGAAGGAGGTGAAGAACAGCGGGCGCAGCAGCATCTGCTCGTCCTCGTGCGCCTCGTCGTAGATCGGGTCGGCGTCCGTCCGCGCGTAGCTGTTGTAGGCGGGGGGAAGTCTTGCCCGGTGCGCCGAGGCATCGACGAAGCCCCGGCCGTCCACGCGAGCGGCAGCGACGACGAACTCCGTCGACGGGGGCAGGTATCCGTAGACGCGCGTCCCGACCTCAAGCCCGTCCTGCCGGCTCGCGCTCACCTCGGCGAAGCCCCACACGGGCACCCGACCCCACCCGTCCTCGGCCGGGAAGAAGCTCCAGTAGGACATCGCCTCGCCGAACATCGCGTAGGTGATGTTGTTCGAGGTCAGCCCGAAGGATGCGACCTCGAGCTGCGCCTGTCCGGGCTCGAGCTCCGGTGGCTCGGCCTCGACGAAGCGACAGCGGTGAAGGTCGTCCTTGGCAACCAGGAAATCCACGCGGCTGCAGCTTACGGCAGCGTCGATACGCCATAACAGCGTAGTCTCCGGGCGCCGGGCTCATATCCCGGCGGCGGATACGCGATCATGACGTATGCCAAACGTCGAGGCCGGGGGGCCGCTCGCCGACGGCCGCCTGCTCGATCTGATCGGCGACGTCTTCGGGATGCTCGACCTCGACGAGCTGCGTCACGGCCTGCTGGCGGGACTGCATCGGGTGCTGCCCTCCGACTACGTCTCGCTCAACGACGTCGGGCCGAGCCCCGAGGAGATCGTGGCGATCATGCAGCCCGACGCACCGGAGCTCGTGTCTCGCTGGGCACAGTTCGCACACGAAAACCCGCTCCTGCGCCGCTACCTGCGAACGCTCGACGGCCGGGCCTACCGCTTCTCGGACGTCATCTCGCGCGAGGAGCTTCATGGGCTCGCGCTCTACGACGAGGTGTACGCGCCGCTCGGCGTCGAGTACCAGATGGCATTCAGCCTTCCGGCCAGCGCCGACCGTGTGCTCGCGATCGCGCTCAGCCGCAGGGACCGCGACTACTCGGACGACGAGCGGGACTTCGTCAACCGCGCACGGCCCTTCCTCATCCAGGCGTACCTCAACGCGATCGCGTTCCAGTCGCTGCGCTCGCCCGGGGCCCGGTCGCCGACGCCGCTCGTCGAGCGCCTCGTCGCCGAGGGCCTGACCTCCCGCGAGGCGCAGGTCATGCGACTCGTCGCGCTCGGGAGGTCGAACAGCCACGTCGGGTCGGAGCTGGGTATCAGCGCTCGGACCGTCGGCAAGCACCTCGAGCACGGCTTCCGCAAGCTCCGGGTCGGCGACCGCTCGACCGCGGCACGGCTCGTCTGGCGGCTCGCCGGCGTGGAGGACGGCCCAGCCGGTGCGGCTCAGCCGACGGGCGCGGCCGAGCGGCGCTTGGCGAGCGGCTCCTCGGCATAGCTGCGACCGAGGTCCGCATCGCCCGTCGCGAACGTGGCGATGTCCGCGAGCGTCACGATCCATCCGACGGCGCCCCACATGCTCTCCGACCGCCGAGGCGTGCCGCTCGAGGTGTGACTATGTTTTGGCGATGGACGAGCCGTTCGTCATGAACCTGGCCGACGCGCCGACGCGCAGCCATCCGCGGCGGGCGAGTTGCATCGACTTCGAGGCAGACGACTCGCCGTGGCCCGACCTCGGCGTGAACGTTCAGATCATGCAGCCCGGGCAGCCCAACTGCCGCTATCACTCCGAGCCCGTACAGGAGGACTTCCTCGTGCTGCACGGAGAGTGCATCGTGATCCTCGAAGGCGAGGAGCGGCCACTGCGACAGTGGGACTTCGCGCACTGTCCGGCCGGGGTCGAGCACGTGTTCGTCGGCGCCGGCGATGGGCCCTGCGCCGTGCTCATGATCGGTTCCAGGCGCAAGGACGAGGCGCACTATCCAGTCAACGCCGTGGCGGCGAAGTACGGCGCGTCGGTGACGAGCGCCACCGATGACCCGGCCGTGGCCTACTCCGACTGGCGGCGCGAGCCGTGGCGGCCGATCCGGAGCCCGTGGCCGCTGTAGCGCTGCGGGACCTTCCGCGACCGTGAGGCGCCCGCTCCGCTGCGGGGTCAGCTCGTGGCCAGCAGCGCCACCCCCGCCAGCGCGAGCACGTGCAGGCTCTGGTCGACGCCCAGCCTGACGACCACGCTCGGCGCGCCCTCCACGTGCTTGACGCGACGTACCCAGGAGGCGACGAGCGTCCCATCGTCGATGATCACATGTGGGAGTAGCACCAGCGCGGCCACGCCGATGCCGGTGGCGATCCCGGATTCGCTCGCCACCCAGATGAGCGCCGGCACGAATGCCAGCGTGTACACGAATCCGTGCCACACGAGCGCACGCCGCGCTTCCGGGTTGCTGCCGAGGCCGTGCCGCTTGTTGGTCGCCTGCCAGCCCGTCTGCAGCAGGAAATCGCCGACGAGATGGGACAGGAGGAAGACGCCGAACAGAGCCGGCCACGTCATCCGAGCGTTCCGATCCGTGGAGGTCGATCGATCATCTTGGCCCTCCCTGGTCTAGCCGCAGCCGGTGATCCCGCCGTCGAGGGGTATCACCGCGCCGGTCATGTACGCACCCGCGCGCGAGGCAAGGAAGATCGCGAGGCCGGCGACGTCGTCTGGCCTGCCGATCCGCCCGAGCGGCACATTCTCCTCGACCATCTCGCGCGACTCGGGGCTCTCGAGCAGGAATGCCATCATCTTGCTCTCGAACGGCCCGGGCGCGATCGCGTTCACGGTGATGTGCTCGGAGGCAAGACGCCTGGCGAGATGCCTGGTCAGCATGTGGACGGCGGCCTTGCTCGCGCTGTAGCTGTAGTTCTCGACGACAGGCGTGCGCATCCCGTCGATCGACCCGATGTTGATCACGCGGGCCGGAGTCTCGGGCGTGGCGGCGGCGCGCAGCGCCGGCAGCAGCGCGATCGTGAGGTGAAAGACGCCCTCCACGTTCGTGTGCATGACCCTGTCCCAGCCGCTCGCCGGGAAGTCCTCGAGCGGCGCGCCCCATGTGACGCCGGCGTTGTTGACGAGAATGTCGAGCGTCTGGAAGCGGGAGAGCGTCGCGGAGGCCAGCTCCGCCGCCCCCTCGGGCGTCGACACGTCACCGGGGACCGCTTCGCAGTCGCCCTGCTCGGAGAGGGTCTGCGCGGCAGCGGTGACGTCCACGGTCTTGCGCGAGGAGACGATGACGCGAGCTCCGGCCTGCACGAGGCCGCGAGCGATCATCAGGCCGATCCCGCGCGATCCGCCCGTCACGAGCGCCGTCTTGCCGGAGACGTCGAAGAGGTCGTTCATCGCTAGTCGGCGAACTCTGCGGGGCGCTTTTCGAGGAACGCCCCGACCGCCTCGGGCGGTGCCGTTCCGAACGTGCTCATGATCTGCTGGCGATCCTCGAACTCGACGGCCGCCTGCTCGGAGGGGATCTCCAGGGCGGCCCACATGCCGCGCTTGGTCAGACGCACGCCCCACGGAGCCAACGAAGCGATCTGCAGCGCCGCATCGAGGGCGCGGTCCAACAGCTCGGCGCCGTCGAGCACGTCGGCGACGAGTCCCGCTCGCAGCGCCTCCTCGGCATCCATCCTGCGGCCGGTGAGCATCAGCTCGTGCGAGCGTGAGGCGCCGATCAGGCGTGGCAGCAGCCAGCTCGTGCCCATGTCGCAATTGGAGACGCCGATGTTCATGAAGGCGACGCGGAAGACGGCCTCGCGGCTGGCGTAGCGGATGTCGCTTCCGAGCGCCAGCGCGAGCCCGAAGCCGGCCGCCGGCCCGTTCACCGCGGCGATCACCGGCTGTGGCAGGGCACGCAGCTGCAGGATCAGCGTGGACATGTGCTGCTGGTTGCCGAGGCGATCGCGGGCCTCGTCGCTGCCGTCGTTACCGGGCGCCGCTCCGTAACCGTGGAGGTCCAGCCCGGCGCAGAAACCGCGGCCGGCGCCGGTCAGGATCACGGCGCGGCACGAGCGGTCGACCGCGATTCTCCGCAGCTCCAGGTGCAGCGCCTCACACAGCTCCTCGGTCATCGCGTTGAGCTGCTCGGGACGGTTCAGCGTGAGCCTGCGGACACGCAGGGCGGGCTCGTCGACTAGCAGCGGCGGCGCCATCGCGCGCAATCCTATTGCGAGCCGCGCCGCGACGAACGATCAGGGCCCCGGCAAGCTCCGCAGGAGCGATCAGCCCCGCGGGTAATGGAACGCCTGCGTCTGGGTGACCTTTGCGACGAGCGAGCCGTCCTCGCGCGTGATCTCCGTCTCCAGGACCGCCATCGTGCGGCCCGTATGCAGGGGGCGGGTCGCCGCGGTGACCGCACCCTCGCGAACGGCGCGCAGGAAGTTCGTCTTGGACTCGATCGTCGCCGTCCCGCTCGCCCCGTCGGGAAGGTTCAGGAACGCGCACACGCCGCCGCACGTGTCGGCGAGCGCCATCAGCGCGCCACCGTGCATCAGGTCACCGGCCGTGCACAGCTCGCGCTCGAACGCGAGCCTGCCGCGCACGAGCTCGGAGCGCGCCTCGAGCAGCTCGATCCCGATCAGGACGGCGAAAGGCATCGAGTCGCGCACCTGCGCGGGCGTTGGCATGTCGCTCACGGGCCGCTCCCGCGGTGGATCGAAGCTCGCCATCGCTCCATCGCCACAGCATCGGCGGTCGGGCGGATGGCTCCGCGACGCGTTATGTGACACTGGCGCCCGTGCGCTCGGCGCAGCCAAGAGTCGGGGTGGTCGGCCACGTCGAGTGGGTGCAGTTCGCGCGGGTGCACCATGTCCCGCGTGCCGGCGAGGTGGTAAACGCGCGGGATCCCTTCGAGGAGCCGGCCGGTGGAGGCGCCGTGGCCGCCGTGCAGCTCGCGCGGCTCGCCGGCGAGGCCGTGCTCGTCACGGCCCTGGGAGAGGACGAGCACGGCCGGCGCTCGCGCCTGCGCCTGCGCCAGCTCGGCGTCGACGTGCGGACGTCGTGGAGCGGCCAGCCGACCCGCCGGGCGATGACGCTCGTGGACGACGCTCGCGAGCGCACGATCACGACCATCGGAGACCGCCTCGAGCCGCACGGCGAAGACCGGGAGGCGGGGTGGGAGGCGCTCACGGGTCTCGACGCCCTCTACTTCACCGCCGGCGACCTCGACGCGCTGCGCACCGCTCGGAAGGCATCGCGAGTGCTCGTGGCCAGTCCGCGCGCGCTACACGCCCTCGGACACGGGGTGGAGCTCGACGCGCTGGTCCTCAGCGCGCGTGACGAGAGCGAGCGTCACCGGGCCCTCCGCTCCCGCGGCGAGGCCGCGCTGGTCGTGCTCACCGACGGGGCCCACGGTGGCAGCTACCGCCTGCGGTCGGGCGAGACGGGGTCATGGGCGGCCGCCGCGCCACCGGGCGATCCGGTCGACTCCTACGGCTGCGGAGACTCGTTCGCCTCCGGTCTGACATACGGGCTGGGGGCCGGGCTGAGCGTGCCCGAGAGCCTCGCCCTCGGCGCCCGCTGCGGCGCCGCGTGCCTGACGGGCGCGGGACCCTATGAGCGCCAGCTCACCGCGCGAGACCTGAAAGGATGACCGGATGACCGACACGGAACCCGCCACCACCGACGGCGCGGCAGGCTCGCAGTTCGAGCAGATCGCCACCGATCTGAGCGACCACGTCCTGACGATCACACTGAACCGGCCCGAGCGCCTGAACGCCTGGACCGCGACCATGTGCCGCGAGCTGATCGCGGCCTTCGACCGGGCCGACGCCGACGACGAGGTGCGTGCGATCGTGGTCACGGGCGCCGGCCGGGGCTTCTGCGCGGGCGCCGATCTGGCCGCTGGGGGGGAGACCTTCGACTATCGCAAGCGCGGGAGCACGGAGCAAGTGCCGCGCGACAACGGGGGCGAGTTCACGCTCAGGATCTTTCGCTCGACCAAGCCGGTGATCGCTGCCATCAACGGCCCGGCGGTCGGCGTGGGGGCCACGATGACGCTTGCGATGGACGTCCGCCTCGCGGCCGAGGACGCACGCATGGGCTTCGTGTTCGCCCGCCGCGGGATCGTCCCCGAGGCCTGCTCGAGCTGGTTCCTACCGCGGGTCGTCGGCATAAGCCGTGCGATGGAGTGGGTTGCCACCGGCAGGGTGTTCTCCGCGCAGGAGGGGCTCGACGCCGGTCTGCTGCGTAGCCTGCATCCCGCCGGCGAGCTGCTTGACGCCGCCAAGGAGCTCGCCCGCGAGATCGCCGAGAACGCCGCGCCCGTCTCGGTCGCGCTCGCGCGGCAGATGATGTGGAGGATGCTCGGGGCCGAGCACCCGATGATCGCCCATCGGGCCGACTCGCGCGGCATGGTCGCGCGCGTCCATTCCGCCGACTCCGTGGAGGGCGTGACCGCCTTCCTGGAGAAGCGTCCCGCGCACTTCCCCGACCGCGTCAGCGACGGATTGCCGGACATCATGCCGGGCTGGCGCTCGCCAGAGTTCGGCTGACGCCGCGCCGAGACCTCGACGCCGCGGCGAGGGCGCTCGCGTCCACCGCCCCCGCGAGACCGCGACCGCGGGATACTTCGGCGGCGAAGCGACGAGCAAGGAGGACCGCGTGTCCGAGAAGAAGAGTCTCAACGGCGAGGAGGCCCGCAGCGTCGGAGCTCAGATCGCTCGCGCGCACCTCAACGAGTTCCCCGACTACTACACGCGCCTGGGCAAGATGCAGCGGGAAGCAGAGCGCGGCGAATAGCGGACGAGCGCCCGGCAGCCACGGCGGCCCAGCCCGCACCCATGCGTCCCCCGCTCGGCCTGGTCGTGTTCGTCGTCGGCGCCGCCAGCCTCGGGGCCGAGATCGCGGCGGCCCGGCTGCTCGCCCCGTATTTCGGCGCCTCGACGATCATCTGGGCGAACACGATCGCGACGGTGCTGGTCGCGCTGTCGGCAGGCTACGCACTCGGCGGCCGGCTCGCCGACCGCGCTCCGTTCATGCACCGCCTGTGCCAGATCGTCGTGGCGGCGGCAGTGCTGCTCGCGGCGGTCCCGTTCCTCAGCGGGCCGCTGCTGCGCGTGGCGAGCACCGCGATCGGCTCGCTGTCGGTCGGAGCCTTCATCGGCTCGCTGCTGGCGGTCCTCGCGCTGGTGGCGGTGCCCGTGCTGCTGCTCGGCACGGTCGCCCCGTTCGCGATCCGGCTCTCGCTGGAGCGCACCGAGGAGTCGGGACGGGTGTCGGGGCGCCTGTACGCGCTCTCGACCGCCGGTTCGCTGGTGGGGACGTTCCTCGCGGCGCTGCTGCTGATCCCGTTCGCCGGCACTCACCGGACCTTCCTGGCGTTCGCGCTGGCACTCGCGATAGTCGCGGTCGCGGGGCTGCCCCGCCGCTACGCGCTCGTGCCGCTGCTGCTCGCGATCCTGCTCGCGCTGCCGCCCGGGGGCATCGATCCGCACATCGCCGGGAGCGGCCGCGTGATCTACGAGGCCGAGACGCAGTACCAGTACGCGCGCGTAGTCGAACAGCGGAACGGCGAACGCTGGCTGCAGCTCAACGAGGGCGTCGCCACGCACTCGCTGTACGTGCCGGGGAGCTATCTGACGGGCAACTACTGGGACGAGTTCCTCGTGCTGCCGTTCGCCGCGCGCGCGGCGCCGCCCGCCCGCCTGGCGATCCTGGGGGCTGCCGCAGGCACCACGGCCCGCTCCTACGGCCACTACTTCCCCCGGACGATGATCGACGCGGTCGAGCTCGACGGGCAGCTGACGGAAATCGGACGGCGGTTCTTCGCGCTCGCGCGAACCCCACGGCTGCACACGATCACGGCCGACGCGCGGCCCTGGCTCGCCTCGGTCTCGCGCCGATACGACGCGATCTTCCTCGACGCCTACCGCCAGCCCTACATCCCCTTCTACCTCGCCACGCGCGAGTTCTTCGCGCTGCTGCGCTCCCACCTGCGCCCGGGCGGGCTCGTGGTCGTCAACGTCGGTCATCCCGTCGGCTCCGGAGACCTCGAGCGAGCGATCTCGGCCACGCTGCGCGCGGTCTTTCCCTACGTCGCACGCGACCCTTCGGAGTCGACGAACACGCTGCTGGCGGCGAGCGCCTCGCCGCTGAGCCCCCGCCTGCTGATCGCCGCGCAGCCGGCGCTGGCACCCGAACTTCGCCCGATCGCGGCAGCGGCCGCCGCGAGGCTCGCCCCGTCTCTGCGGGGGGGCCCCGTCTACACCGACGACCTCGCCCCCGTCGAATGGCTCGTGGACGAGTCGATCATCGGCTACGTGGGGCGCAGTCGCTGAGATCCGCGCGGCCGTGAAGCCGGTGAGGATCGCAAGCCCTCAGAACTCCGGCAGCGCCTGCACGATCGATAGGACCGGGGCCAGGAGATCGCCGCGCTCGGCCACGCGCTCGAGCACGGTGTGCGCTTCGAAGGCGAGCATCGTCTCCTCGCCACCGTCGAGCGCCGAGGCGATCTCGTCCCAATCGACCGGCGTGGAGACCGTCGGGCGCCCGCGCGCGCGCAGCGAGTAAGCGCAGACCGTCGTCTTGTTGCGGTCGTTCTGACTCCAGTCGATCAACACCTTGCCGGTTCGGCGCGACTTGGTCATGCGCGAGACGACCAGGTCCGGTTCGGCCTGCTCGAGGAGCTCGGCGACCGCCCTCGCGAAGGGCTTGGTCTGCTCGAACGTGACGTCCGGGGAGTTGAGCGGCACGTACAGCTGAAGGCCCTTGGATCCAGACGTCTTCACGAAGCTCTGCAGCCCGAGGTTCTTGAACATGTCGTGCAGCTGGCTCGCGACGCGGCAGCACTCGAGGATCGTCGCCGGCGCTCCGGGGTCGAGGTCGAACACCAGCATCGTCGGCCGCTCGACGCGTTCGGCTCGCGCGAGCGGCGTGTGCAGCTCGATCGCTGCGAGGTTTGCGAGCCACACCAGCGTCGCGAGGTCTTCCACGAGTGTGTAGTCGATCGGCTCGCGCTCGCTCGGCAGCGTGACCGTCCGCACCCAGTCGGGCGCGTGGGCTGGCGTGTGCTTCTGGAAGAAGGACTTGCCCTGCACCCCGTCGGGCCAGCGCGTGACGGTCAGCGCCCGGCCCTGCAGGTGGGGGAGCATCACGCGCGCGATCGCAGCGTAATACTCGACCAGGTCGCGCTTGGTGAAGCCCGTCTGCGGATACAGAACCTTGTCGAGGTTCGACAGCTTCAGCTCCCGGCCCTCGACCGTGACCACGCCCGATTTGGCGGGCTCGGGCGGCAGCGCAAGCGGGATCTGCGCCTCGGTTTCGGCGCCCGTGCCCTCAACGGGTCCGCTCGCGCCCTCACGGACGACATCCTCAGGCCGCTTGTCGTCGCGCAGGCCCTTGTAGGAGGGCGCGCGCAGGCTGCCGGTCCTGGTCCACTCGGCGAACTCGACCTCCGCGACGAGGCGCGGCTCGACGAAGACGGCGTCGCGCGGCGGCTTCTGGCCCGCCGTGAACGGCGAGCTGGATCGCTGCAGCGGCGCCAGCAGGCGCGCGAGGCGCTCGAGCTCGCGCTCGCTGAAGCCGCTCCCCACGCGGCCGGCGTAGCGCAGCTCTCCGGTCGGCTCGTGGACGCCGACCAGCAGCGCGCCGATGCTCTCCCGGCGCTTGCCCTTGCCGGGCATCCAGCCGCCGATCACGAGCTCCTGGCGACCGACGCTCTTGACCTTGATCCAGTGCCTCGTGCGCACGCCCTGCTCATACATCGAGTCCAGCCGCTTCGCGACGATCCCCTCGAGGCCCTGCTCGCGGCTGGCCGCCAGCAACGCCGTGCCTTTCCCGACCAGGTGCTCGGGTGTCTGCCAGCTCTCGCCGTTCAGCTGCAGCTCCGCGAGCCGCTCCCGGCGCTCGCGATAGGCGAGCTGCATCAGCGAGTGCCCGTCGAGCCACAGCAGGTCGAAGATCACGTAGGTCGCGGGCGTGCCAGCCGCGAGCCGTTTCGCCACCGTCCTGGACGCCACGTGCATGCGTGGCTGCAACGCGCCGAAGCTCGGCCGGCCCGCGCTGTCGAACGCGACGATCTCGCCGTCGAGCACGACCCGGTGCGAGCTGAGCGCGCGGTTCAGCCGGCCGAGCTCGGGATAGCTGTCGGTGATGTCCAGGAGGTTTCGGCTCTGCAGGCGCAGCTCGCCCGGCTGGGAGTAGGCGATCGCACGGACTCCGTCCCACTTGATCTCGAAGGCCCACGCGCGCTCGTCACGGGGCGGCTCTCCCGGGCGTGCGAGCATCGGCTCGATGCGCGACGGCATCGGCTCCAGGTCGGGGTCGGCCGGCGGGTCCATGCGGTGGATCATCCAGTCCTTCGGCGGGTCCTGCTTGTCGATCGGAAAGAGGGCATAGCGAGCGTCGAGGCGCTCGCCGTGCAGCAGTACCTCGATCTTGCGCGGCTCCCACTTCAGGCACTCGTATGTCCCCTGATCCCAGATCGTCATCGTCCCGGCGCCGTACTGGCCCCTCGGGATCTCGCCCTTGAAATCCAGGTACTCGAGCGGATGGTCCTCGGTGCGCACCGCCAAGCGGTTTTCCTTCGGCGCATCGGGGAGCCCCTTCGGGACGGCGAAGGAGACGAGCACGCCGTCGCGCTCGAGACGAAGGTCCCAGTGCAGGCGCGTCGCGCTGTGCTCCTGGATGACGAAGCGCTGCCCGTCGCGGGAGGCGCCGTCGCCGCTCGCCGGCTCGGGCGTGGCGTCGAAGTCGCGTTTTCCGCGGTAGCGCTTCAGCCGCTCGGCGGGCCCGCTGCCCTCGTCCTGCCGACTTGCGCGGCGGGACGGCACCTACCGCTTGGCCGGGGTCCGCGACGTGGCGGCTTTGGCGGGTGCTTTTTTCGCGGCGGCTTTCCTGGCAGCCGGTTTCTTGCGTTTCTCGCCGCCGTCGCCGGCCGCGCGCACCGCGTCGAGGCTGGCCTTCAGCGCGCTCATGAGGTCGGGGGCCGGCGCGCGCACCTCCTCGGCGGCCGGCTGCACTGCGATCTCCTTGCCTTCGGCCTTGCGCTCGATCAGCGCGAGCACCTCGTCGCGATAGGTATCGCGGAACTTGCCCGGCTCGAAGTCGCCCGCGAGCGATTCGATTAGCTGCTCGGCGATCTCGAGCTCTCGCTTGGTCGTCTTGACCTCCTCCGCCTGCATGATCTCGTCGAGGCGCTCGGGCGGAAGGACTTCGTCGGGGAACAGCATCGTGGCCATGCCGAGCGCGACGCCCATCGGGCGGACGGCGACGAGCTGTTCCTTCGAGCGGATCACGACTCGTGCGATCGCGACCTTGCCGGTCTCCTCCATCGCCTCGTGCAGGAGCCGGTAGGGCTTCGCGCCACCCGGGCCGGGGGCGAGATAGTAAGGGTGGTCGTAGAAGATCGGGTCGATCTGCGAGAGCTCCACGAACTCCTCGATCTCGATCGTCTTCGTTTTCTTCGGCTCGAGCGAGTCCAGCTCGGCCGGCTCGATCGTCACGTACCGGTCAGGGGCGATCTCGTAGCCTTTGACGATGTCCTGGTAGGGGACCTCCTCGTCGGTCTGCGGATCGACGCGCTTCTGTGCGACCCGCACCCCCGTCTTGCCGGAGAGCTGGTGAAAGCGCACGTTCTTGCGGTCGACGGCGCTGTAGAGCTTCACCGGCACCGTGACCAGCCCGAAGCTGATCGCGCCGGTCCAGATCGCGCGGGGCATCCCTCACTACTATCACCTGCGGGACCTCCTAGCCAACCCTGCAAAGGGGTTGTCGCCCCCTGACGCCAAGATTGCCGCGTGCCAGCTCGCCATGTGAGCGCCTTCGCGGCGGCCATCCTCGGGGGGTTCGCCTCGCTTGCCGGCGGGCCGGCCCGCGGCGCGAGCAGCGCGCAGAGTGGCTGGTCCACCGCAACGGCACTGGGCAGCTGCGTCGCGGCCGTTGGTCCACGTGTCGCCTTCCCGAGCGAAAGCCCTTCTCTCGCCACCGGCCGCGGGGCGATCGTGTGGGTCGAGGACCCCGTCTGTCGTAGGGGCTCCACGAGCACCGCGCGCGTACCCTTCGTCCTCTCGATCGCGGCGCTCGGGACGGCCGATCGCGCGCTGTCCACCCGCAGCCGGCCGCTGCGTGGAGGCCAGCCGGGACAGCTGGCCGCGATCGGGGCCAGCCGTGGCAGGGTGGCGGTCGCTGCCAGCCTCGGCGCAACCGGCGCGTCGTCTCTCGTGGCGCTACTCCAAGGTCGGGCGACTGGGTCGCTCGAGCCCGGGCCGCCGCTCTCCGGGATCGGCGGGCCGTTCTCGCTCGCGCACGCCTACCTCGGCGATGCCGCCGTCGCGACGGTCGAGCCTGGAGTCGCGATCGAGGTGCGGGTCGAGCGCTACTTCCGCTCGGCGTTCGAGCGCCAGCTGCGGATCCCGATCGCCGCCGGGCGTGTGAGCGCCCTGACCGCGACGCTCGACTACCGCTCCGACGTGCTCGTCGCCTGGCAGCAGAACGGCACGATCTACGCGCACATGCTGCGCGCCTCCGGCCGCGGCGAGCCGACGCAGCGCGTGGGAGCCAGCGCGCCCGACCCGCAGCTGCAGGCGCTCGTGAGTGACAACGACCACGGGATGATCGCGTGGTCGAGCGGCGGGCCGCCGACGCCCACCGCGCGCACCAGCGTCCGCATCGCCTTCTCCGATGCGGGCGTCCGGTTCACCGGCAGCAGGCTCGTGGCCGCCTTCGAGGACCGCCGGGGCGTGGGGCGCTCGCCCGGCTCGCTCGAGCTCGTACGGCTCTCCAGCGAGAACGTCATGCTCGCGTGGACGGCGGCCGAGCACGGCAGCTACGTGGTGCGCGCGCTCCCCGCCGTGTTCGCCGGCACGCGCCCGGGCGCCCGCCTCAGCGATCCCTCGCGACAGTCGGTGCTCGCGGCCCTGGCACCCGGAGCGGCCGGCGAGGCTGTCGCACTCTGGCGCAGCGCGCCGTCGCCCGGCGGCGCCCTCGAACCGAGCCGCAGCGAGCTGTGGGCGACACGCACGTTCATCGAGAGTCACGGGCGTGTCGGCCAGCGCGCGCCCGAAATGGTCGCCGCCGCGGGAGCGAACGCGTCGCCGAGCGTCGCCGTTGATCCCGCGAGCGATCACGCCGTGGCGGCGTGGCTGCACATGGGAGCCCGCCCGCGCGTCGAGTACGCGATCGGCCCCGGAGCGACCGGCTACCGTCCGCCGAGCCCCGGCGCCCTCACGCCGCCCCGCGGCGGGACCTCCGCCGGCGAGATCGCGATCGCCGCTGCCGGCGCCGGCGCTCTGGCGGCGCTGCTCACGGCCCTGGCGGTGCGGCGGCGGGCGGGCGCGCGGCGCGACGGCGACGCGGGTATAGGTAGGAGGCGGCGCCGATCACCGCGAGCGCGGCGATGATCGCGGCGGCGATGTAGCGCAGATGGTGGTGAACGATCGCCGGTCTGGAGCGCCTCGGCTGCGGGCGCGAGGCGAACAGCACGCGGATGTGCCGCTCGTGTAGCAGGCGCTGGAGCTCCGGCTGCGCTCCCCTCGGGTAGAACGCCTCCCACTCGGACAGGTCCCGGAACTTGATCTCGACATCGCCGCGGGTGCGGTTGATGATCGCGCGGATCACCGGACCTGACCTGACCTGGCTCAGCAGCTGCGGGTAGCTGACCGGCGTGGCGGCGAGCGCAGGGCGAGCGGCGATTCCGAGTGCGACGAGCGCTGCGGCCAGGAGACCCGTGCGGCGCATCCGAGGAGCCTACGTCCGGCACAGGCGGCATGGGGGGCGTCGGCGGCGAGACCCTCCCCGCGGCCGGATCGGCCCACGGCCTTTCGCGGCGCCGGCGCGGCGAACGATTCTTTGTCGCGACGCCCCAAACTGGCCAGTCAGCCAGTACCATCGTCGGAGCATCCAGAGGCGGCGATATCGGAGGTTCGAAAATGGCAACGGTTGGGCGCGATCTTCAGAGCGTGGAACTCACCGAGCGCGAGCTGTGGCTCGACGGGCCTCCGCACGAGCTCTTCAAGCAGATGCGAGGCGAGTGCCCGATCCACTGGACCGAGAGCTTTGAAGAGTTCCCCGAGGAGGGCGGCTTCTGGTCGGTGACCACCGCCGAGGACATCCACACGGTCAGTCGCGACTTCCGTACCTACTCCTCAGAACGTGGAGGAGTGCTTGCGGCCGCCGGCGGCTTCCCCCTCGAGCTTGCCCAGGCGATGTTCATCGGGATGGACCCGCCGAAGCACGACCGCCTGAAGGCTCTCTTCCAGGCGGGCTTCACGCCGCGGCGGATCGCGGACCACGAGGACGCGATCAGGGGCATCGTCACGCGCACGCTCGACCGGCTGGACGGCCGCGAGAGCTGCGACCTCGTCACCGACGTCGCGCAGCCGATCGTCTCGCGCGTGATCGGAAGCTTCATGGGCATTCCGGAGGAGGACGACGCGATCTGGGCGAAACTCATGAACTCGACGCTCGGAGCCGGCGATCCGGACCTGAACCCGCACGGCTTCGAGGGCGCGGTGGAGCGTGACGTGCCGGAGGTCTTCGAGCGCTGCCGCAAGCTGATCGCCGAGCGCCAGGAGCGCCCCACGGACGACCTCACGAGCGTGCTCGTGCACGCCGAAGTCGACGGCGAGAAGCTCGAGGAACACGAGATCGTGATGGGCTTCTTCCTGCTCGTCGCGGCCGGCAACGACAGCACGAAGGCGACGTACTGCAGCGGCATGCGCGCGCTCATGGAAGACCGCGAGCAGCTGCAGATGCTGCTCGGCGATCCGTCGCTGATCCCCGACGCCGTCGAGGAGGCGCTGCGGATGTTCCCGGCGTTCGCGCACTTCCGCCGGACGGCGACCTGCGACACCGAGCTGCACGGACAGAAGATCAAGGAGGGCGAGAAGGTGGTGATGTGGTACGTCTCGTCGAATCGGGACGAGACGCGCTATGAGGAGCCCGACCGCTTCGACCTGCGCCGAAAAACCGAGCACCAGGCGTTCGGCGCCGGCGGACGTCACTTCTGCCTCGGCACGGCGCTCGCACGCCTGGAGCTGAAGGTGATGCTCGAAGAGACGCTCCGGCGCTTCCCCGAGATCGAGCTGGCGGGGACGCCGCTGCACGCCGAATCCCTGTTCATCAACCAGCTGAAGACGCTCCCGGTCAGGCTGGCCGCCTAGCCACATCACCGTCGCCTGCCCGCCGCCCGGGTATATGTAGACGGACAGCTTGGCGAACGGAGAGTCCGACGAAGGGAGACGACGTGTCAGATATGGCCGACTTCAACCGCGCGATCATCGACGAGTTCCGCTCCAATGAAGGCAAGGTGGGAGGTCCGTTCGAGGGCGCGCCCGTGCTGCTGCTGACGAGCACCGGGGCGAAGACCGGTGAGCGTCGCACGACGCCGGTGATGTACCTGCCCGACGGCGAGCGGATGGTGATCTTCGCGTCAAAGGGCGGCGGGCCCACCAACCCCGCCTGGTATCACAACCTCCTCGCGAACCCGACTGCCACGGTCGAGGTCGGCCCCCAGACGCTCGATGTGAACGCGCGCGTCACCGCGGGTGAGGAGCGCGAGCGGCTGTTCACCCGCCAGGCCGGCCTCTACCCGCAGTTCGCCGACTACGCGCAGAAAACGACGAGGCAGATCCCCGTCGTCGCACTCGAGCCGACCGGCTGAGCCTCGCGGCCGCGGCCGGGCCGATCCTGCTTACACCTGCACGATCACCTTGCCGGTGTTACCGCCGGTGAACAGCAGGTTGAGCGCCTCCGGCGCACGCTCGAGGCCTTCGACGATGTGCTCGGCCGCCTTCATCCGCCCCGACGCGACCCAGCCCGCCATCTCGGCCTGCGCCTCGGGGAAGCGCTCGAGGTAGTCGAGGATGAGGAAGCCCTCCATGCGGCCGCGCTTGACGATCAGGTTCCGGTAGTTCGCCGGTCCGACGATCGCGCCGCGGTCGTTGTAGCTGGAGATCGCCCCGCACAGCACCACGCGCCCGCGCAACGCGAGCTGCGCCAGGCAGGCGTCGAGGATCGCCCCGCCGACGTTGTCGAAGTACAGGTCGATCCCCTCGGGCGCCAGCTCGCGCAGACGCGTGCCGACGTCTTCGCCCTTATAGTCGATCGTCGCATCGAAGCCGAGCTCCTCGGCGATCCATCCGCACTTCTCGGCGCCGCCCGCGATCCCGATCACCTTGCCGGCGCCCTTGATCTTCGCGATCTGGCCGGCCGTCGAGCCCGTAGCGCCTGCCGCGCCGGAGATCACCACCACGTCGCCCTCCTCGACGCGTCCCACGTCGAGCATGCCGAAGTAGGCCGTCATCCCGGTGATGCCGAACAGCCCCAATGCGACGGTCGGCGAGACCCCGTCGGGGAGGCTCTGCATCGCGCGCTCGCCCTCGTCTGCGATCACGTAGTCCTGCCAGCCCGTCATCCCGAACAGCAGCTGGCCCGGAGCGTAGCGGTCGGTGTTGCTGCGCAGCACCTCGGCGATGCCGCCGCCGCGGACCACTTCGTCGATCTGGATCGGCGGCAGGTAGCCGGGCGCGTCATCCATCCACGTGCGGATCGTCGGGTCGATCGACAGGAAGCGGACGCGCGCGAGCGCCTCGCCATCGCCCGGCTCGGGTATCTCGTGCTGCTCGACGCGAACGGTCGACTCGTCCACCATTCCGGATGGACGCTCGGCCAGGACCAGGCGGCGGTTGTGATCGGTCACGCTGCTCATCCCCTCTCGGCCGGCCCCTCTGCCGGCCCTTCGCATTGAGGCGTCGGACGACGCGGACCTCATCTTAGGCCTATGCGGCGCTCTTGCCGTCCAGCGCCTTGATCGCGGTGAGCACGTCGGTGAGGCCGCCCTGCGTTTTGGTGTCCAGGCGGTCGAGGATCACCTGCGTGTCTTCGAACTCTTTCAGCGCGCGAGCGTCCGAGGCCGCGGACTGCACGCGCTGTCCGACGAGGATGATGCTCAGCAGGACGAGCTGCAGGAACGTCTGCGCGATCCACGACACGATCAGGATGAGCCCCGGCTTGGTGAAGAACACCGGCACGTCGCTCTTCTTCAGCACATTGGCCTGGATCAGGATCGCGGGGAGGCTGACGAATGCGAGTAACGCGAATGCATAGGCGCAGGCCATCGTTCCGACGCCGGAGGTGATGATCACCGCGAATTTCGCGTTGAATCCCTCCACCTCGCTGACCCTTCTCTTGATCTGCCTCGGGCTGAAGCGCACAACATCGGTGAGGTGGTTGCGCATCGGCACTGGTTGGTCGCTCATCGAAAGCCGCCTTTCGGGTTGCGGGGCGCTCGACGCCCTATTGGTCTGATGTCACCGCGGGCCGCGTGAGCTCCTCGAGCAGCAGGACGAACGAGCCGTAAGGGCGGCCCGTCACCTGCTGCAGCCCGATCTCGCACGTGCGGTTGCTGCACACGCAGGCATCCAGGGTGCGGCCGTCGAGCTCCTCGCTCGCCGTCGCAAGCGCCGACGCGGGCAGCTCGGGATGGAGCAGCCCGCGGTCTCCGGCCATCCCGCAGCACGTCGTGCCCGCGGGAGTGACGACCTCCTCCGCCAGCGCGCCGGAGATCGCCTGGAGCTTGTCTGCGAGACCGAGATGGAACGCCGAGCAGGGAGGATGCAGGGCGACGGACGCCGCCCGGCGCTCGACCGTGAGGTCCGGGAGCAGGTGGTCGTGGACCCACTCGATCGAGTCGACGATCCGAACCTGATCGAAGCGCTCGCGCATGCCGGCATCCAGCTCGTCGCCGACGTCGCCGAGCAGTCCATGTGAGCAGGAGGTGGCGTCGACGAGGAGCGGCAGCCGCCCGTCCTCCGTCCAGCGCACGATCGCCTCGGCGAGCATGGCGGCCATGTGTGCGTGACCGCGGCGGTATCCCTTCGAGCTCCATGGGGTCGCGCAGCACTTGCCGGCGACGTCCTGCGGGATCCATACTGGCCGCCCGGCCCGTGCCGAGACGGCCACCAGCGCCTCCGGCAGCGTCGGTCCGGCGGCGCGCCCGCGCGGGTTGCCGAAGATGCGGTTGATGCAGGCCGGGAAGTACACCGCGGCCGCGCCCTCGGGCGTGGTGGCGGGCAGGCGGGCGTTCGCCGGCCCCGGGAGCGCGTCGCTCCAAGCCGGGAGCAGCTCGTGCGTGACGGCCCTGCGCGCCAGCGAGCTGGCCGCGCGCATCGGCCCGTCCCCGATGGCGCGTCCGGCGCGCAGTCCCGCCCGCGCCCCGCGTTCGACCATCGCCCAGCGCCTGGCCAGCGCGAGCGCGGCACGTTCGTCGGTCTCGCCGTGCTCGCGCTGGCGAAAGCCCTTGATCAGCTTGCCCGTGTCGATGCCGACCGGACAAGCGAGGCTGCAGGTCCCGTCCGCCGCGCACGTCTGGATCGCGTCGTACTCGAACTGCTCGAGCAGCGCCGCGAGCACCGGCGAGCCGGCCGGCTGGCGAGCCATCTCGCGCCTGAGCACGATCCGCTGGCGGGGCGTCGTCGTAACGTTGCGGCTCGGGCAGACCGGCTCGCAGAAGCCGCACTCGATGCACTGCGTGGCGGTCTCCTCGATCTGCGGCGTCGACTTGAGGTTTCGCAGGTGGCCGTCCGGATCGTTCGTCAGGAGAACTCCGGGAGCGAGGATCCCCTCGGGGTCGGCCAGCCGCTTGACGCGCCACATCAGCTCGGTCGCCTTGGCGCCCCACTCCCGTTCGACGTACGGAGCCATGTTGACGCCCGTGCCGTGCTCGGCCTTCAAGGAGCCGTCGTACTCGTCGACGATCAGACCGACGAGCGCGCGCATGAAGGTCTCGTAGCGGTCGAGATCGGCCTGCTCGCCGAAGTTGGGCGTCAGCAGGAAGTGCAGATTGCCGGCCGACGCGTGCCCGGCGACGCCCGGGAGGAAGCCATGCTCGCCGAGCAGCCGCTGAAGATCCTTGGCGGCATCGCCGACACGGGCCGGCGGCACGCAAACGTCCTCGATGATCATCGAGACGCCCGGAGCCCGCATGGCGGCGAGCAGCCCCTGCATGCCCTCGCGCACCCGCCACAGCATCTCGATCTCGTGGCGCTCTCGCGTGAACCGCGGCTCCTCCAGGGGCTCGCCAGCGGCGAGGATCTCCGTCGCAGCCGCCTCGGGCGCGTCGAGGTCCGCCTCGCGTTCGGCCCTGAACTCGACGAGCAGCGCCGCAGAGGTCGGCGGAAGCTCCTTCCAGCGCTCGGGTGTGCCGGGCATGTTCCAGGCCGCTGCGATGAGCGTCGGTGCGACCATCAGCTCGGTAGCCGTCGCGCCGGCCGCCACGAGCGGCTGCACGGCCGCGACGGCCGCGTCGATGTCCTCGAAGAACGACAGCGAGAGCGTCGTGTGGCGCCCGAGGGGCACCGTCTCGAAGACCGCCTCGGAGACGAACGCCAGCGTTCCCTCCGAGCCGACGATCAGCCGCCGGAAGATCTCGAGCGGGCTGTCGGCGTCGAGGAACGCACACAGGCGATAGCCGGTCGTGTTCTTGATCGCGAACTTGCGCGCGACGCGGTCCGACAGCGCCGCGTCGGCGCGAAGCTCGTCGCGGATCTCACCGAGTCCGCGGGCCAGCTCGGGCGCCGCCGCGGCGAACCGCTGCTCGGCGTCGTGCGCGGCGGTGTCGATCACCGCGCCGCCCGGCAACACGAAGGTCATCGACCGCAGCGTCCTGTAGGAGTCGGCCACCACGCCGCAGCGCATGCCACCGGAGTTGTTCGCAATCACCCCGCCGACGCAGGCGATGTCCGTGCTCGCCGGATCGGGGCCGAGCCTGCGGCCGTGACGGGCGAGCAGCCGGTTCACGTAGCCGAGCACCGCGCCCGGCTGCGCCCGAACGCGCATGCCGGCATCCTCGACGCGCACGCGCTGCCAGTCGCGCCTGACGTCCAGGAGGATCCCGTCGGTCTGTGCCTGGCCGCTCAGGCTGGTGCCGCCGGCGCGGAACACGATCGGCGTGCGTACGCGATGGGCGAGCTCCAGCAGGCGCACGACGTCCTGGACGTCACCGGGGATCGCCACAGCCTGGGGGATCGAGCGATACGGGCTCGCGTCGGAGGCGTAGCGAACGAGGTCAAGCGCCCGCGCCGCTACACGCTCGGGCCCGATCGCCGCCTCGAGCTCGCGCCGCAGCGCGGCGGGGGTTCCGCCAGCGACCCAGTCCGGCGCCCGATCGGGCGCCGGCGCCGCCGTCTCGGGCGCGATGCGGGTGACGTCGGCTTCGAGCAGTGCCACCGTCAGTCGAGCCACATGCCGCTCGCGACCGGCGCCTGCACGAGACGCGGACCCTCCTGCACGGCGATCGCCGCGCGCAGCGACTCGGTGAGCTCCTCGCGCGTCTGCACCTCCTGTGAGGGCACGCCGTAGGCCTCCGCGACGGAGGCGACGTCGAGGCCGGGGAGGTCGAGGCCCGGAAGCCCCTTGGCCTGCTCGAATTCCGCGAACCACTTGAGGATCATGTACTCCTCGTTGCGCAGCACGAGGAACGTGACCGGAACCCTGTAGGCGGCGGCCGTCCACAGCGCCGTGATCCCGTATTGCGCCGATCCCTCGCCGAGCACGCACACGACCGGCCGCTCCGGCTGAGCCAGCTGGACGCCCACCGACGCGGCGATGCCGAACCCGAGTCCGCCGCTGGCGCTGAAGTAGTAGCTGCCTGGTCGCGAGAGCCGCAGGCGGTTGCGCAGCGCGACGGTGCTCGACGGAGTCTCCACGACCGCGATCCCGTCCTCCGGCCACACGTCGGCGAGCGCCGCCATCGCTGTCGAACCGCTCATCGGGTCCGCCTCGGCTGGCTCGCCGGGCAGCGGCCGCGGCTCCGGCGCCGCGCGCTCGCTCGGGCCCGTGAGCTCCAGAAGCCGCGCCAGGGCGAGCCCGACGTCGCCGACGATCGCATTCCCCATCGGCGCCCGCGCGGCCTCGCTCGGGTCGCTCGTGATCTGGACGAGCAGGGCGCCCTCGGGAAGCAGCGGTCCGGGGATGTAGGGGTAGTAGGGGAAGACCGACGAGCCGACGACGAGCACCAGGTCGTGGCCCTTGAGCGCTTCTGAGAGGGGGCCGATCGCCGGCGCCAGCACGCCCATGAAGTTCGCGTGGTCCTCGGGGAAGCCGAGCCGTCCGCCTCCCGTCGCCGGCGTCGCCCACACCGGAAGGCGCTGCTTCTCCGCGAGCGCCACAGCCGCATCCCAGCCGCCGCTCGCGTCGATGTCCGGGCCCGCCACGAGCACGGGATTGCGGGCGTCTTCCAGCAGCCCGGCGAGTTCTTCGAGCGCGAGCGGATCGGGCATCGCGCGACCCCGCACCGCGCGCTCCAGCGCGCGCCTCTCCAGATCCTCATCGGCCTCGAGATCCCAGTCGTCCATCGGGATCGACACGAAGGCCGGGCCGCGCGGCGGCAGCGAGGCGTGGTGGATCGCGCGCGCGATCGCCTGCGGTACGTCCTGGGCTCGCGGAGGCTCGTGACTCCACTTCACGTACGGCTGCGGACCGAGCACCGCGTCGCGGTTGGTGAGGTTCGCCTCCATCGTGATCTGCGGGCGCACCTGCTGGCCGGCGGTGATGAGCAACGGGGACTTGTTCGCCTGGGCGTTGAAGATGCCGCCGACCGCGTTGCCCACCCCCGGGGCGGTGTGCAGGTTGACGTGCGTCGTGCGGCCGCTCGCCTGCGCGAACCCGTCCGCCATCCCAACCACGACGAGCTCCTGCAGGCCGAGCACGTAGGTGAAGTCATCGGGGAAGTCCTTCAGCATCGGGAGCTCGGTCGATCCCGGATTGCCGAAGATCGTCGTCATCCCGTGCGCGCGGAGAAGATCGAAAGTGGCCTCGCGAACCGTCGCCATCACGGCGGACGCTAGCCGAATTCTCGCGTGAAGCGCGCGAGCCGAGGAGTTTGCACGGCGAGGGGACGAAATGTTAGGGTCCTCGCCACTGCCGATTCGACCAGGGGGGTAGACGCGCGATGCGGATCAAGAGACGTGTCTGGGGAGCCACAACGGCCGCATCGGTCCTGGCCGTGATCGGCTCGCTGGCGTCGAGCTCTGCTGCGGCGGCGCTCGTGGCGCCCGTGACGGCCGGCCCGCCCAGGCCCACCCACGTCAACCAGCTCGACCTCAACGCCTTCTTCCCGGCGACGACGAAGATCCACGTCGGCGACTCTGTCAGCTGGTCGATCAACGGATTTCACACCGTCTCCTTCCTGGCCGCCGGCCAGGAACCCAAGCCGCCGTTCGTCCCGGCCATCGGGAACCTCGTGAGCGGTCAGCTCGACGCCGCGTCGTTGCCCTTCTGGTTCAACGGCCAGCCCAAGCAGGTTCTCAACCCCGAAACCGCCCTTCCTAGCGGGGGCAAGACCTACAACGGCTCCGGTTTTCTCAACAGCGGCACACCCTCGCCGGGCGGCCCGCCCACCCCCTTCGTCGTCAAGTTCACGAAAGCCGGCACCTTCACGTTCGACTGCCTCATCCATCCCGGGATGAAAGGCGTGGTGAAGGTGCTGCCCAAGGGCGCGCACGTCCCGACGGTCTCCAAAGACCATCTCACTGCCCTCGGCGAATACAACGATGCCGTCGCCAAAGGCCGCAAACTGGGCAAAGTCAAACCGCCTCCCGCGACCGTGCTGGCGGGGAACGACGGCAGCGGCCCGGTCGCCTGGCTTCGATTCTTCCCGCAGAACCTGAAGGTCAAAGCGGGCACGACCGTCACGTTCAAGCTCGCCTCACAGCGTGAGGTCCACACGATCACGATCGGCCCCGCCCCATACACGACGGCGATCGAGAAAGCGTTCATCACGCCGGTGCCGAAGCCGCCGGGACCGCCGACGCTCGTGGTGAACCCGCTCGGCGTGTTCCCAAGCGATCCGCCGCCGCTACCGCCGTACACGGGCGCCAACCACGGCAACGGCTTCGAGGGGTCGGGCGTCCTCGCAGGTGGCGGCGGCCCGCTGCCCTCGAGCGTGAAGATCACCTTCACGAAGCCCGGCGTGTACAACTACGAGTGCGTCATCCACGAACACATGGACGGCAAGATCACCGTCACGAAATAGTCGTGGCGTCGAGCTCGGGGCTGAACAACGCTCCGGGCTCGAGCGGGGTCAGCGGACCGGTGGCGGCGAGCCCTCGGCCGTGGCGGCAAGCGTCGGATCCCACGCGCACACCTCGCATGCGTGCCGGAACGCCGAGCGCACGAACTCGACCGCGTCCGCGCGCGGGTCCGCGCTGACGCGCACGTCGTCCCAGTCCAACACATACTCGCCGAGCGCCTGCTCCCAGCGCGCCGCCGGCGGTGAGAGCGTCGCGGCTGCGAACTCATCCGGCGCGGGATGGGCATAGGCGTAGAACGCCGCCCTGCCGTAGCGTTGATCGCCCGGCCACCAGCCGACGGCGACCTCCTGCGCATCCATCGCGTTGCGCATGATGAAGTCATCCGACGGAGGGTCGGCCGGCTCGCCGGAGAAGAGGCTGACGGCGAGGTCGAACGAGCCCCACCACGCGTTCACCGGCGTCGAGCGGCCGCGGTATGGCGCGCGAAACGCAGCGAGCACCAGAGCGGCCTGGGTTGCCGCGGAGAAGTAGCTCCCGACCTGGCGCGTGTCGTAGCGAGCGTGCTCCTCGTCCTCGTCGAGCGGCACGCTCCACGGCACCTCCTGTGGTGTCGGGTTGATCTCGACGTGACCGGCCATCGAGCGGACTCCGGCGAGCAGCTCCCGCGTGACCTCGCCGACGGATCGATCCGGAGTGAGCGCGACGCGCCGCACGCGGCCGTCGCTGTGCTCCGCGACCACCTCATGCGAGCGCAGGTCGAGCGCCGCTACGAGGGCGCCGGAGCCGTCGGGCGCCGGCAGCGGCAGCGTTTCCCATCCTCTGGCACTCAGGCGCAGCGCCGCGTGCTGCAGCTCGGGCTCGGGCGGAGCGAGCGCGACCGCGAGCTTGCCCAGGACCTGCGTGTGCGCGTGGAGCGTGTCGCACGTCTCACGCCATTCTTCATAGGAGACGGCCGGCCACGCCGAGGTCGATGTCTCGCTCATGCCGCCGGCCTCTCGCGGTCGGCCGCCAGACGACGCCCCTGCGCGAGACCGGCAACGATGACCGCGTCCCGGCGTGTCGGGTCCATCAGGTTCGCCCCCATCGCCACCGAGCTCGCCTCGTCGGGATTGACCGCCGTCACGCTCGCGCCGCGATCCCTCACGACCAGCGCCTCGGTGGCCGCGATCCCACGTGACACGCGCCCGAACGCGCCCGCGAGCGTCCCGCTCGCCGGGCGCAGGGAGCCGGTAGGGTTCAGACACAGCACCTGCTCGCCGCCCGTCCCCTCGGCCGTGTCCAGGTTCGTCGGACTCCACACGCCGCCGTCCACGTAGCTTTGACCGCCCACGAGCACCGGACGAAACACGCCCGGGATCGCGCACGACGCCTGCACCGCCTTCGCAACGGAGATCTCAGGAGCACCCGGAGCGCCGAACACCACTCGACGACCCGTCTCGAGCTCCACGGCGACGATCCGCAGACGGCCATCCCAGCGCACGCCCGACTGCTCCATCATCCGCCCAAGCTCGGCGAGCGATCGGCTGCCCGGGGTCACACGGCGCAGCAATGTGCGCCGGATCAACGCTCCCCCTCCCGTCGTCGACGCGAACGCCAACGAGGCGAGCGGCGCGGCCGCGGCACCGGCGAACTCGGCCGCCGCCCCGAACGCGTGCCTGAGCGCGTTGACGTGCTCGCCGGACTCCCCCGGCGTGACCGGGGGCGACGCAGGCGGCACTCCAATCCGGCTCCCGGGCGGCAGGCCGGCAACGAGCGACGCCGCCACGATCGATCCGGCCGAGGTGCCGACGTAAGAACCGCATTCGCGGACGTTCAGCCCCTTGGCCTCGTCGAGCCCCGCGAGCACCGCGCTCATCCATGCCTCACCGAGGATCCCTCCGCCGCCGAGCACGAGTACGTCAGGGGTCTGCATGACTCTGCCCAGCCTAGTCCACCCCTGCCGGTCGCTCATCTCGCTGTCTCCGTTTGAAGGATGTGCTCTGCTGCAATGCCATCCTCTCCCGGCACAGGCCACGTCACCAGCCACCCAAGGTCTAGCCTCCGCAACACCTCACGGTCAGCCAACAGTCCGAGCAGACAGACCGCGCGTTAACGGTGACCGTGCGCCCACTCCGGGGCGTACGGAAGGAAGCGCGGGGAGGCGGACCGCGACGGTGTCGGCCGGTCAGCGCTATGTCGCGAGCATCAACCGTCCCAGGCCACGACGGCGCTAGCCGCAACCGCGCCACGGCCGTGGGTCTAGGCGGCCGCCGAAGATGCTGCGGCCGCGTGCCCTTCCCGTGCGCTCTCGGAGTGGCTGCGGCTGTCCCGCGAGGAGATCATCACGACCGTGAGCATCGCCCCGATCAGGGCGAAGCCGGTGCCGACGAGGAAGGCCCGCTCGAAGCCCTTCGTCAACGCAAATGCGAGATCGTGCTGACCGGCGTGCAGCAGGCCCTTCGTGCGGCTGTTCGCCACCGTCGCGAGGATCGCAAGCCCAAGCGCGCCGCCGACCTGCTGCGCCGTGTTGACGAGTCGCGGTGCCAGCCCCGCCTCGTGGGGTCTGGTGCCGGTCACCGCGGCGATCGTCACGGGCACGAACGACAGGCCGAGGCCAACGGCCGCCAGCAGCGACGGTCCCAACACGTCGGCCACGAAAGAGCCTCCGGTCGGCGGCACGCGCGAGAACCAGAAGAGGCCTCCGGCGACGAACAGCAGGCCGGTCAGCAGGACCGGCTTGAACCCGAAGCGCGTTACGGCCGCCGACGCCGCGCCGGCCGAGAGGATGATCCCGAAGGCCAGCGGCAGGTAGGAGAGCCCCGCCTTCAACGCCGAGTAGTGGAGCACCTGCTGCATGTATAGCGAGACGAAGAAGAACATCGAGAACAGCGACATCCCGATCAGCAGCGCCACGGTGTCCGCGCCGCGGAGCGTGCGCAGCCGGAAGATCGAGAGCGGCATCAGCGGCGCTCGCTGGCGCATCTCGATCGCGACGAACAGCGCGAGCAGGACCAGCGCTCCGGCTATCTTCGCGAGCGTCGCGGTCGAGCCCCATCCGGCGTTGACCGCGTCCACCAGCGCGTATACGAGCAGCGACAGGCCGGCAGTGACGGTCACGGCGCCCGGAAGGTCGAAGCTGCGTGTCTTCGTCTCGGCGCGGCTCTCGAGCAGAATGCGTGGTGCGAGGAACGCGCACACGAGGCCGATAGGGACGTTCACGAACAGGACCCACCGCCAGTTGAGCCCGCTCGTGAGCACGCCGCCCAGCAGCACGCCGGCCGCTCCGCCTGCGCCCGCGACGGCGCCCCACACGCCGAAGGCGCGGTTGCGCTCCTCGCCGTCGGCGAACGTCGTCGTGATGATCGACAGCGCCGCCGGCGAGACGATCGCGCCGCCGAGACCCTGCACCGCACGTGCCGCGATCAGCCATGGCTCGGACTGCGCGAGCCCGCCCGCGAGCGAGGCGGCCGAGAACACCAGCAGCCCGACGATGAACATGCGCCGGCGGCCCATCAGGTCTGCGAGCCGCCCGCCCAGCAGCAGGAACCCGCCGAACGTGAGCGTATAGGCGTTGACCACCCACGAGAGGTCGGTCTGCGAGAAGCTGAGCGCGCGGCCGATCGACGGCAGCGCGATGTTGACTATCGACGCGTCGATGACGATCACGAACTGCGTCATCGCCAGCAGCATCAGGGCCAGGTTCTTCGCGCGGGGCGTCATCTCTATCATGGAAGGTGAACTCCGTTTCCGGTTGCGCGCCGCATGATACGGAGCCACAATTCCGCTTGTCAAGTAGAAACCTGACGCCGCCATGAGAGAGGTCCTCGATCCCGCCCGCCCGATGCGCGCCGACGCCCGCCGTAACCGGGCGCGGATCCTGCAGGCGGCTAGTGAGCTGTTCGCCAGCGAAGCGGCGGAGGTGCAGATGGCCGGCTGGCGGTGGTCGCAGAACGCTCGGGCGAGCTGACCGCTCGCGCTCGTTAACATCGGTCGCGCCACCCACGCGATCGGAGAGATGTGTCAGAGGATCAAGATTGGCGACTGACGGCTGAACTGGACGCCGCGGACAGGCGCGGCGCGCTCGAGCGGCTGCGCGGACGCGTCCGCGCCCCGGACGTCGTCGAGGACGTCGAGGCGGCGCTGCCACACGATGTCGTTGTCACGCACGACGGCAAGCTGCTGTTCGCGTACGCCTCCTCCGAGGATGAGATCAGGGTCGCACGCGGCTTGATCGAGCAGGTGCTGCAGCGCGACGGCATCGAGGCGAAGATCGCGCTCAGCCATTGGGACGAGGATCGCGACGAGTGGCGGCAGGTCGATCCGCCGCTGACCGCCGAGGAGACCCGCAGCGAGGAGGCGGCGGAGCTCGATGCCGAGGTCCTCGAAACGCGCACGCTCGTCGCAAGCGCGGGCAAACTCGTGCGCTCGTCCTTCGAGCAGTCGCTGCTCGATTGGGCGGACAAGCTGGGGCTCACATGCACGATCGTCGAGCATCCCCACCTGCTGACCACGCAGGTCCTGTTCACCTGCACCGGGCCCAGGCGCAGGATCGATGAGTTCTCGAGGGCTCTGAACGCCGAGGGCACCGCCACCCTGCGTGCGGACGGCATCCTCATGCTCAACCCGCTGTAGGTAGCACGAGACAGGCGAACTCCATGCTCGAGCTGTCCAATATGCGGCAAATTGCTGGATACTGAAACGCGATGTCGAACGAACCGACCACCTCCACCGCGCTCGAGCAGGCACGTAGATCATTCGAAGCCGCCGACAGCGGCGACTACGACTGGATGATCAGCTTCTATGGTCCCGACTCGATCTTCGACATGGAGCCGTGGGGCCTGGGCACGTACGAAGGGCTGGTTGCCATAAAGGCGTTCTTCAAAGACTGGATCGGCGCTTTCGACGAGTTCGAGATGAAGCTCGAAGAACTCGCCGACCTCGGCAACGGAGTCGTGTTCGGGGTGGCCCGCCAGTACGCAACCTCTGCGGGCAGCAACCCTCTCCAACTGAGGCATGCCGCCGTATCGGTGTGGGAGGGCGGCGTGGCGGTGCTGGTGAGGAACTACCCCGACATCGAGGAAGCGCGGGTCATCGCCCAGGCGCTCGCCGCGTCGAGAGGCTAGCGCTGGACGACCGGCCGTGGGGGCGTCGATGCGCTGATTGATAGGTTTGCCCGCCGGTGAGCGCGAACGTCGTCTTCTCGCTCTGCGCGGGGGTCGCGTCGCTGGCGGTCGCGATCGGCGCGGCCCTCAAAGGCGCGTATGTGGTCACGGGCGTCTGGGCGCTGCTGTCGGTCGGGTTCTTCATCAGAGCGCAATACGGACGACGCGACCGCGGGTGAGCACCTTCGGGCACAAATGCGGACAGCCCTAAAGTCTCACCCGCGGTGCGCCGACACAGGACCTATGAAGATGAGTATCGAGTTGGACGACGACGACCCCACGCAGGTGGCGAACGAGCTGGTCCGCATGTTGGCCCTGGCCCTCAAACTGGGCGTCGGCGTGGAGGCAAATGCGGGCTCGTTCTCGGTGACGAACCCAGGTGACGAGGAGTGCGTGAGGCGCTGGATAGGCCATGACGGCGAGTATCGCCGGGACGTCATGCAGCGGCGCTGGGTCGTCAAGGAAAGCACCGACCCCTCGGGACGGCAGATGCCGTTGCCGGCGGAGTGACGGCCGCCGGGGCGGTTAGCGAAGCGGCTCAACGCGATCGGCAGCTCGTCGAAACGCGATCGGCAGCTCGTCGAACGGCGGCGGACTCGAGCGCAGCAACAAGCATCGACGACGCGCTCACTCGCGGCGACGCATCCGAAACGCGGGGCGGTAGGGTCGCGCGGTGGGTTCCCCCAACCGCTCACCAGATTGGGTTCGTGCCCGGGTGCTCCGCGCAGGCATCGAGGAGTGGCGGCCCGGTGGCCGAGGCAACATACTTGCGGAGCCGGTACTCATGTGCGTCTCAGAACTGCTCTCCGACGTGCGAGCAGAGATTTACGATCAACACGGAAAACTGCTCTCGTTTACCAGGTGGCGTCAAAGCGACAGCCAGTCGCGTCTCGGGAAGCTGCTGCGTGGACGCAGCGCGGTTGACCTTCTCGACATCGGTGGGCGGACACAGCTCACGTTGAGCAAGGAGCGCGATCGGTGGGGTCTGCGGCTCATCAAGGCAGCTGCGCCCGACGGCGCGGAGATCGGCGCGGTGATCGTCGCACGAGGGGAGCGCGGTGCGATCGTTGCGGCCGGAACGATCGTAGGGCGGCTGAAGCCGGTGGGCGGCCTCTTGCGCAGCTTCGGGCTCGGTCACGATCGTGATCGTTACATCATCTATGACGCGGCCGAAAGGGAAGTTGGCCGCATCACCCACCGCACCCGCTGGTCCCCGTACAACGTGATCGAGATGGACGACAGGGCGCCCGACACCCTTCGCGCTCTGGCGCTCGCCGGCTGCGCCGCGGTCGACAAGTGGCTAAAGCCGAGCGGGGGCGGGGGATGACGGGCGTGTTGCTTTCGTCTGCGTTCGTGCTCCCGGGCGCGACTCGGCGTCGGGGTGTTCGAACGGGCAGCGCCGCCCGCGATACGAGCGCTGCCCATCAGCCCTAACATCGGTCCACGAGGGATGGGCGACGGGTCCGGAAGTACCTCCGGGAGTGGGCGCGGCGGGTTTCGAACCTGCGACCTCTCGCGTGTGAAGCGAGCGCTCTCCCACTGAGCTACGCGCCCTGGGAGGCCGATTCTATTGGGCCTGCGCTGTCCTGGCCGCTTCGCCGGAAGGCGTCGAACGTGACGCTGCTGCCCATTCATGGTCGGGCGCCTGCTTCGCGTCGGCCACGGCGAACTCAATAGCGGGCTGAGCTGGTGAGTAGCTGCGGCCACACCGGGAGCTCGACGCCGTCCACGGTCGCCCCCCCGAAGCCGAATGTTGGGGTGATCTCGGTGGCGATGGCGGCTGGGAAGTCGAGGGACGGCCTCGACGGCTCGTTGAGAGCGGCGAGCTGCTCGGGGGCGAGGGTGATCTCCAGCGACGCGAGATTGGAGCGCAGCTGTTCGATCGTGCGGGCTCCGATGAGCGTGGAGCTGACCGCGGGGCGGCTGCGTACCCAGGCAAGCGCGACCTCCGCCGAGCTGACGCCGAGCTCGGTAGCGACCTGGGCGACCGCCTCGATGACGTCCCAGTCCCGCTCGGTCGGGCCGTCGCCGAGGCCTACCCGCCGGCTGTCGGCGGGCGCGCCGTTGCCGCGGACGTACTTGCCCGACAGCTGGCCGCTGCGCAGGGGACTCCAGGGGAGGACGCCTATTCCGAGCGCTTCGGCCATCGGCAGCAGCTCGCCCTCGGGGGTGCGCTCGAGCAGCGAGTACTCGAGCTGGAGCGCGGTGACCGGCGCCCAGCCACGGAAGTGGGCGATCGTGTGGGCCTGCGCGGCGACCCAGGCCGGGACGTCGGACAGGCCGACGTAGCGGACCTTGCCAGCGGTCACGAGGTCATCGAGCGCGCGCAGTGTCTCCTCGATCGGGGCGCGGCGGTCCCAATTGTGCAGCCAGTAGAGATCGACGTAGTCGGTCTGCAAGCGGCGCAGCGACTCCTCCAGCTGGGCGATGAGCGCCTTGCGGCCGGCGCCGCCACCGTTGGGGTCGCCGGGATGGAGGTTGCCGAAGAACTTCGTGGCGAGCACGACGCGCTCGCGCCGGCCGGGTCGCGCGGCGAAGAAGTCGCCGACGATCTTCTCGGAATGACCGTTGGTGTAGACGTTGGCGGTGTCGACGACGTTGCCGCCGCGGTCCAGGTACTCGGACAGGATCGCCTCGGAGGTCTCGGGGCTCGCGCCCCAGCCCCAGTCTTCGCCGAAGGTCATCGTGCCGAGGGTGAGCGGGCTGACGCGCAGACCCGAGCGGCCGAGCGTGATGTAAGAGTCGAGAGATGTCATGGCTCCATGACACCACCAGGGGCGCGCTGGTGGTAGATCGATGCTGCCTGGCTCTTGCACGATCCTGCCAATCACCGCAATGATGGTGGCGCCCGCGTGATTCACTTTGGTGTGTGGCCGCGCTGACCGGACTCCGGGAGTCGATCACCCGGCACGCGGGCGAAGGCCGGACACCCACCGCGCTCCCCGGCGTCTCGGTCATGTGCTCGCCGACGATCACTGAGCCGTTGCCGAACGTGACCGAGCCGACGCTCTCGGTCATCGCGCAAGGCGTCAAGGACACGGAGCTGAACGGACGCACCTTCACCTACGGGCCGGGGCAGTTCCTCGTCGTGTCGGTCGAGCTGCCGGTGATCGGGCACATCACCCGCGCCACTGTTGAGGATCCGTTCCTCGCGGTCGTGCTCGAGCTGCGCCCAGAGACGATCGCCGCCCTGCTCCTCGAGACGGCGCCGGCGGCTACCGCCCGCCCGGGCGCCGACGCTACGCCCGCCGGGATCGCGGTCAGCGACGCGTCGCCAGCGCTGATCGACGCGATCGGTCGGCTGCTCGCGCTCCTCGATGCGCCTGCGGACGCGGCCGCGCTGGCGGCCGGCGTCGAGCGCGAGGTCCTGTGGCGCCTGCTCACCGGTCCGCAGGGGACGACCGTGCGGCAGATTGGCCTGGCCGACAGCCAGCTCGCGCACGTAGCCCGCGCGATCCGCTGGATCCGTGGCCACTACAACGAGACGCTGAGAGTCGAGGAGCTCGCCGCGCTCGCGACGATGAGCGTCTCCTCGTTCCACCGCCACTTCCGCGCGGTCACCTCGATGACGCCGATCCAGTACCAGAAGCAGATCCGCCTGCGCGAGGCACGCGCGCGACTCCTCGCCGAACCGGGGGACGTCACGGGCGTCGGCTTCGCGGTCGGCTACGACAGTCCCTCGCAGTTCAGCCGCGAGTACCGGCGCACGTTCGGCGTAGCTCCCAGCCGCGACGCGCTCGCACTACGCGACGCCGTCCTATAGCCGGCGGTCTAGGCGCCCGCGCGGCGGCCATACGAGGGCTCCCGCTTCCTCGCTGCTCACCCAGCCCTGTGGTGTCGACGACGGGCGCAGGACCGAACAGGATCTCTTTGAAGTCGGACGCGGTCCCGGTGCGAGCCCAGTCACGCTGCAGCTCGCACGCGAGCTGCACCCACCCCACGCGCTTGGCACCGGCCTGGGCGACGCGCTTCAACGCCGCCCGATGCGCGTCGGGCGAGGTGCCGCCGATGGCATCGACGACGGGGTAGACCTCGTACCCTGATCGCAGCGCGTCGAGGGTCGGGAATGCCAGGCACGCCTCGGTCCACAGCGCGGTCATCACGATCTTCTTGCGCCCCGTTGCCTCTAGCGCCGCACGGAACTCCACGTCCTCCCATGCGTTGATGGTCGTGCGGTCGATCTGCTCCGCGCCGTTCAAGGCGTCCAGCAGTTCGGGCACCGTCGGCTGGTTGACGCCGCTCGCGACGTTCACCGTCGACAGCACGACCGGCAGCTCAAACAGGGTCGCGATCTTGGCGACGCGGACGATGTTCTCTAGCAGGAGCTGATGATCCATCGAACGGATCGAGCGCACCTGCGTCGGCTGGTAGTCGATAACGACGAGTACGGCGTTCTCCGGGGTCAGCAGATGATCGGTCACGCTGTCGCGAACCGGTTCGCTGGTCATCGTCGGGACCTCCTTCGTGTGTTGCAGTCGTAGAGTGCTACCGGCGGGATCTCGTCTGCTCGGGGATCCGTGTCCTCGCCGATCATCCGCCATCCGCGTCGTATAGGCGCGCTGGGACTGTTCCAGCCCGCGGATCAGTCGCTAGCCAAGCGCGGCGCCATGCGGTCGCGTGACCCGCGTCTCCTGCTCGCGGTGGACGCGGGAGGGCAACGGCCTATCGCCATCGACCGAACTGCGATGCAACATCCGGCGCCGTGCACCCACAACGAGGAGGTAGCAGCATGACGGTCACGAGAGACATGTTGGACGCCTCGCCGAGCCGCGCCCCACTTGGCGTCGCGGAGGTCGCAGCAGCCATCGATGAGTGCTTGAACTGCCTACAGGCCTGCATTTCAGACGCGGACGCAGATCTCGCCGAGCGCGACATCGAGGAGGTTCGCACCTGCATCGCGCTGTGCCTGAACTGCGCGGACGTGTGCGACTTCACGGCGCGGGTCCTATCGCGCCCCGCCCAGTGGGACGATTTCGTCGTTGACCGCTTGCTCCAGGCCTGCGTGCGGACATGCACAGTCTGCGCCGACGAGTGCGCCAAGCACGCCGACCACCACCGTCACTGCGCGATCTGCGAGAAAGCCTGTCGCGCCTGCATACAGGCCTGCAGCGCACTACTCGCGGCCGAGGCTGTCGAAGAGCTCGAGAAGCTGGGTGGCGCCTGAGCCACAGCGAGCCGTTACACGCCCGCTCTCGCATGGGTTGGAAGGAAGACGCGCGGTGATGAGCCGCCAGGAGCACATATCCTCGCCTCGATGCTGCGACCCGGGATTCTGCATGTGGAAACCAATCTCGGACTGCGACCGGGGGGCGTTGAGCGACTGGGCGCGGTCCTACTTGAGCTAGGGCTCGCGGAGCGGATAGACGCCCCGGTCGCGCCTGCTCTGCGTGCCCCGGCGTTTGACAACAGGCGCGACCCGGCATTTGGAGCGCGCAATGTGCGGGCCGCGGCCACGCTGGGGATCGAGCAGGCCGACCGTGTCTGTCAGATGCTCAACGCCGGTCAGTTTCCGGTCGTCTTGGGCGGAGAGACGACAGCGTCCTGCTCGGATGCCTGCTTGCGCTGCGGCGGCTCGGCTCGACCGGGCTGGTGCTGCTCGACGGTCACACCGACTTCTGGGACCTGCCCGACGGTTCCGGGGAGCTCTCCGACAGCGACCTGTGGATCGCGACCGGCCACGGCCCCGACGTGATCGCGGATATTGAGGGCCGGCGGCCTCTCGTGTCAGCGGGGGCGTGTGTCGTCTACGGTCATCGCGATCGGGCGCAGCAGCTGCTCGAAGGCAGCCGGAACGTCTACTGCGAGCCGATGCTCGTTCGCAACCTGGCCGAGTTACGCGCCGCGGGCATCGAGGATGCCGCAAAGCATGCGGCATCCTTTTTGGCCGCCCAGAACATCGACAGGGTCTGGCTTCATCTCGATGCCGACTGCATTGACGACGAGTTGATGCCGGCGGTCGACTGGCGTCTCGATGGCGGCCTGTCGCCCAGCGAGGTGGCAGGGCTTGCGCGGCCACTCGTCAGCAGCGGACTGGTCGCCGGCATGGACGTCACGATCTACAACCCGAGCCTGGACAGCGACGATCACGCCGCCGGTCGCGTGCTGCTCGGAGTGGTGGAGGCGATACTCACCTGACGATCTCGGTGGCGCAGCAGGCGAGTGCTAAGCCTCGGCTTGGTGTTCGCGGTAGTGCTCGCGCCAGATCAGCCGGTAGATCGGGATCCGGCGCGGGAGGCTGCGTACCCCTGGAATGAACGGGATACAGATGAAGGCCAGGCTGAGGACGCCCATCACCAGCATCACGAGAATGTCTGCGTTTTCGGAGGTCTTGAACGGTTCGACCTGATACCAGACGGTGTACAACCACAACCACGTCTGGCCGGGGTAGCTGCCCGTCTCGTTCATCATGCCCCACTGATCCCCGAGCAGATGCTGGGCTTCTGCGCGCTGTGCGAGTAGCCCGCCGTCTGACATGAACAGCAACGGCTTGGTGTAGTCGGTCTGGAAGAACTGCCGGCTGGTGAGCAGGCTGCCGTCTAAGCCCCCGCTCTTGGCCAAGTCCAGCAGACCACTCATCATGATCGGGACGGGACCGGTCCTGCTGGCCTTCACCGTCACCGCGCCGGTGGTCGGGTCGACCGAGACATCTTTGCCTGGCGCCTTGTTTTCTTCCAAGGCCGCTTCGTATTGTTCCAGCGGCTTCGCAAACGCTTCCGCCCAGGCCATTTTTGTCTTTTCGGGGGCGGCCTCGAATTGCGCGATCGCGCTCTGCAGCGTCGGGTTGTCGGGGACCGTCCTCAACGGAGCGATCACGAAGTCGTTGGCGGTGTTGATCGGATGGCTGACGCCAAGCCATTTCTGGGGATATAGGAACGCGGCGTGCTGGCCGTCGCTGTTGTGGTTGTAAGGCGGACCGTACGTGGCGGTGTTGCTGGTGCCGGCAAGCTCCTTCGCCGCCGCAGCGATGAAGTCGACGGGCTGGCCACGAGACCACTGCGCGACCGTGCTGGGGCGGTCGTCCGGCGAGGAGAACAGGACGGTCAGCAGCACGCTCAGCAGCGCGACCACGCCGACGGCGATGAACAACTCTTTCACGAGGTCGTATGGCGCGTATCCGCCGCTCCACTCGGCTGTTTCCCGTTCGCGTGGCCACCAGCTCAAGCGGGTCATGGCGACTCGCCCTGCACGCCGGTGGCGGGAGGCGCCGCCTGCGAAGTGCTCACCGCGACGGCCACCTTCTTGTCGAGCTCAAACGGCGGGACAACGCCGTGCTTGCGCACGAGCAGGACGTGCGCGGCCACGAGCGCGACGACGGCCACCGGTAACAGCAGTACGTGGTAGCTGTACATCTGGCCGAAGTTGGTGACGTTGAAGAACGCGCCGACGCCGACCGAGTTCAGACCGTCCTTGGCCTGCGTCGCGATCCACTGGGCATCGAAGTTCTGCTGGGAGACATAGCCGGTCAACGCTGCTGGAACCGCGACCAGGAATGTGATGGCTCCGGTGATCCATACGCGGGATCGCCCGCCACGCCATGCCGCCATCCAGTACTTGCCCCACAGATGGATGACCACGAAGAAGAAGAACAGCTCCACAGACCAGAGGTGGATGCTGTTGAAGAAATGGCCGACGCCAGTGAAGTGCCACCAGGCTGGACCCTTGAGGCTCAGGATCGCGCCGGAGCCGATGATCACCATCAGCGCGGCGATGCTCGCGACGCCGAACACATAGATCCAGGACGCGACGTACGTCGGCTGGCTGTCGGGCAACAGCTTCTCGGGCGGCAGAGCGCCCACGGCGATCTCGCGCGAGCGAGTGGTCCATGATCGCTTGGGGGCGGGGGCGAAGCTCATGAGCCTTTTCCGCGGCGGCGCGCCGCGCCAGGAAAGGGCAGCGTGATCGCCAGCGCAAAGACGACGAACATCACCGCGATCACGACGATGTTCGCGACCGACATCTGGAAGAAGTGCCAATGCACGAGATGCGACGGGTGATTCAGATTGAAGATGGCTGCTAACACGTCATGCGCCTCCCCTCGGAGCTGCCCGTCCTGGACCTTACGCCCGTCACCGGCGTCTCCCCACGACACGTCCCATTTCAGTGCAGCCGCTTTCAGGTCGCGACGAACGGCGGCCCGCCGCGCCAGTAGTGAACCCTCGCGATGACGATCCGTGGATGTTCAGCGAGGCGCCTGCTCTTGGTGTGCTTCGATCGGCGTACCCCCAGCGTCGTCGTTCTCGAACGGAAGTGCGTCCCTGACGCCCGCCTGCTCGAAGGCGTGCTGGACGACCGGAGGTCCGGGGATCAGCGCAAAATCGCATCCACGGCGTTTGCAGAGATTGCAGCGAAACGCGATCACCGCCACGCCGGTCCAGTCGATGTACGTGAGCCCGCGGAGATCCAGCGTGATGGCCGTCACTCCTTCTTCGCAAACGTGCTCGATCTCCGCTTCGAGCGTGTGAACCGAACGGCGGTTCAACTCGCCGCTGAGGATTAGCGTGTGCGTCCAAACCGGCGCGTTGGCCAGAGTCAACTTCGGCTCACTCGATGGCGCCTGCGGGCGCGCGCGATCCTCGACGCTTCCCTCCGCGCCGCCCGCCTTCCGTGTCCTTACCGCCGATACTGCTAGTTGGCGTCCCATGAAATACAGCTCCTTCCCAACAGGCCTCGAATTGATTTCCGAGGGCGCGGATCACGAGATCCAGCGCCGAACTGAAGCGAGCGGGAGGAGCTAGCCCGGACGCTCAGGAATCAGAACGAAGCACGCGGTGAGCCATGGCTCACACGAAAGCCGCAGCCGACGCATCGCGCGGGCGGGCGCCAAGCGTAGGAGAGCGCCGAGCGTGAGGGACGCCGAGAGACCGAACCCCGACGCGCCGCTCGCCGACGCGCCGGAGCCTCCGCCGGGTGCTGGGCTCGGAGCGGGGCTGACCGGCGGACGGCTTCTAACCGCCGAGCCACCGGGGTCGTCGTCCGAAGGAGCCCTCACCGTCGCCGCTGCGACGGAGGCCCCGGCCTCTGCGGAGCCGACGGGCGCGAGCGACGTCGCGAGGAAACGCTGAGCACCGAGCGAACCACCTGCGCAGCTTTCGCTCGTGCGTCCTTCAAGCACGCCCAGCTCGCAGCTGAGGCTGACGGCGCGCCGAGCCGCCACCAGCCCAGCCGGCGAGCTGAGGGAAGCTCTGCGCGCGGCCGAGGTGGCCGACAGCGAATCCGCGCTGTCCACTGCAGAGGCCGTTGGCAGTGAGGCGAGCGGGACACCCGGGACTTCCGGTGAGGCCTCGGCGACGGCATCCGTGGAAGCGGCGGGCGGCGGGGAGGGCGAGCTCTTCGCATCCGGCTCCGGCGCCGGCGCGGCCGGGGGCGTTGTTTCCGGCGTCGCGGGCGGTGGGGTTTCGGGGGTCACTTCCGG
>Ga0210409_10000763_pt1 | contig 47424 bp, 37 predicted proteins | sample IncBWH17MmetaG_FD_161649 | JGI IMG/M metagenome (GOLD analysis project Ga0210409, IMG submission 161649) | Forest soil microbial communities from Barre Woods Harvard Forest LTER site, Petersham, Massachusetts, United States - Inc-BW-H-17-M | ecosystem: Environmental > Terrestrial > Soil >... | reverse complement strand
GTTTTTGAAGAAGAACTCAAAAAGGCCAAAGATCCGGATAGCCTAATCAATGCCATGAAAGAACAATTCCCATCCGCCGACTTTCTCCTGGCGCTCGAACGGGGTGCGAAGGCTAATGTTAAACGCTGACAAACAAACTGACAATGGACAAAATTATGCAAACGTTAGCAGGAACCACTGCGGGCAAGTTGAATGGAAAGGTCGCAGTCATCACGGGCGGCACTGAAGGAATAGGCTTTGCTGCGGCAAAGCTCTTCGTTAAAGAAGGTGCCTTTGTCTTCATCACGGGCCGTCGCCAGAAGGAACTGGACGAGGCCGTAAAGGTAATCGGAAGCAACGTTCACGGCGTTCAGGGAGACGTTGCGAACTTGGCCGACCTGGATCGCCTCTACGATACCGTCGGCAAAGTGAAAGGGCGAATCGATGTGCTTTTCGCCAACGCTGGCGTGGCTGAATTTTCCCCGTTGGCAAAGGTCACGGAGGCGCATTTCGACAAGCTTTTTAATATCAATGTCAGGGGAGCGCTCTTCTCCGTGCAAAAGGGCCTGCCACTCTTAAATGATGGTGGTTCTATCATTCTGACGGGCTCCGTTGCGGGGTCCAAAGGGACTCCCGCGTTCGGTGTTTACGGCGCGACAAAGGCGGCGCTTCGATGCTTTGTGCGAGGCTGGACCATGGAACTCAAGGACCGCCGTATCCGCTCAAATGTCTTGAGCCCTGGGCCAACCGATACCCCGGCCATTGATCAACAACCCCCGGATGCGATCGCGCGGATTCTGTCCACCATCCCGATGGGACGCATGGGCAAACCCGAGGAAATTGCCAAGGCGGCGTTGTTTCTGGCGTCGGATGACTCCAGTTTCGTCACCGGCATCGAACTATTCGTTGATGGCGGCAGAGCGCAAATCTAATTGACGAATCGGAGTCGGCTCAACCGTGGAAAGAGTATGGTTATGACTGGTTCAACTATCAAAATAGCAGTGCTGGACGATTATCAAAATATATCGTTGAGAATGGCAGATTGGTCGTCCATTCCCGGCAATCCTGAAATCAGAGTGTTCAACGATCATATTTCCGAAGAGGATTCCCTCGTTCAACGCCTGTTTCCCTTCGATGTTGTGTGCATCATGCGTGAACGAACGTTGATGTCGGCGACGCTTCTTGACCGTCTGCCAAATCTTAAACTTATCGCATCTACAGGTCCACGCAACGCCGCCATCGACCTGGAGGCGGCCGAAAGAAGGGGTATCGAAGTCTCGCATACCGGCTACAACTCGACACCCACAATCGAGTTCACTTGGGCGATGATCATGGCTTTAGCGCGAAACGTAGCAAATGAAAACGCTTCCTTGCGTAACGGCGGATGGCAAACAAGCCTGGGCGCTGATCTCTGCGGCAAGACTCTTGGCGTTCTGGGTCTAGGCAACATCGGTTCACGAGTCGCTGAGATTGGGAAAGTTTTTGGAATGAACGTGATTGCGTGGAGCCAGAATTTGGCACAGGAAAAAGCCGTGGCATCAGGTGCGCGTCTGGTTTCCAAAGGCGAATTATTTCGCGAAGCGGATTTCCTAACGATACATCTGGTTCTGAGCGCCAGAAGTCGAGGGACGGTAGGAAAAGCTGAACTCTCTTTGATGAAGCCCACGTCGTTTCTTATTAATACTGCTCGTGGTCCAATTGTTGATGAAGCCGCACTTGTTGAAACGCTGACGGCCCGAAGAATTGCGGGAGCTGCAATTGACGTGTTCGAGCAGGAACCGTTGCCAGCCGAACACCCGTTCCGCCATCTGCCAAATGTGCTTGCAACGCCGCATATCGCTTACGGTTCGCGATCTTTGTATGAAATTTTCTATGGGGACTCTATCGCGAACATCTCGTCATGGATTCGTCGAAATGCACCGTGATCAGGAATCTATCCACACTCTTGAAGCCGGAGCGACCAGAGGCGCGGGCGCAGGCGGGATGAACACGACAAAGCCGAGTCTGCGGATGCTCAGCTCAATACACGAACCCAACGTTGTTTTGGAGGTCATCTCCTCGAAGTTTTGCTGGCAAAAGTGGTGAAAATAATCTGGATTCGAGTGCCAGTGAAAGAGTTGTGGAGGAGTACTTGGGGAGTACTTGCAGAGTTATCCTGAGTTACGCGGAGTGCTTGACCACCTCACGCAAGTGCCTGATTCTATGGGCGTTCGAGAGTTCTGAGGCTGTACGCCTCTGGTGGTGAGGGAGTAGTGCCGGAGTAGTTGTTACCGCTTCTCCTGTTCGAGTCCCACCACCGGCACCAATTGCAAGTGACTTATTTTCAATAGTTTGCACAGACAAGATTGGCGAGTGCCAGTAAAAGTGCCAATGAAATTGAAACTCGCGTAGTACTCAATCAGTACTCCACAAGAACCTGGCAACAACTGGACGTGACGGGATCGGCCGCCCGTCTGGTGTAACTGATACACCCAACGCTGCGTACATCCGCCTGGCCAAGGCCAATCGTGTGCCTGACATGGACGTCGGTTTTAAGTTACACCCACACGACCGCATCCGAAAACTTCGTTGCGCCGGCCGAGCATGACACAACGATGCCCTCTCCGATGCTGACAAGGCCTTATCGAACTCGACCGAGCCGGTGGTCTGTGGAACATCGAATTTTGAGAACGGTTCACACGGAATAAATCCGACCACGGCGTCAGCGCTTCGCCCCTGATAGCAGCCAAGCTGTTCGCGGTTTTTGGTAAGGGGATCGCAAAAACCGCAGAGCCTGCCAAGCCAGCAGGCTGTGATGATAACCAGGAGTCCAATCGCTCTGCCGAAATTCCCGACTCCCGACCGCAAGAAAGCGAAAGCGCTTGCCAAAGATCAAAATTATGAGGGCGTCTACTCCTTGCCGGATTGCAGACTTCGTTTTATACGCTCGCGGGCTTCGGGTGAAAGCGCCGGCGGGGGGGAAGGGAAGTCGTCGTCTGAAGCGGACTCTTTGGCCGCCGAGTGCAGGAACCTGATCTGCTTGCCATAGGCGCGGCACCATTTGCATAACAGGAGGTGAAAACGCAATCCGAACCTCTCCACAGGCGTGAGCGTGCGATCAAGCGCAACGGACTGCAGTCGAGCGGCCTCCTTGCAACTGGGTGAAAGTTTGCCGACCCCCCGGACAAGGGTTTTCAAAGCGTTAGGGGGCATATTGTTTTCCGCCAACGAACAAGCAATGTGCGAGTTGGTTGCGCCGCCGCACCCGCGTCGAACGCAGCGGCGCCGATATCTTCGTCGGCGAGAGGGCAAAAATCCTTGCGATTCTTTCGTTTTTTAGATTCATGCTTCTATCGTCACGTTCCCGGTGGACCTGGCTTGGCAGAGCAAAATGACGTTTTCCGACTGGTCCACCTCGTCCAAGGCATCCTGAACTTCCATGTTGACGGAGCCGGCCAGGAGCCTGGTCTTGCACCGGCCGCAAACGCCGGAGCGGCATTCAAAGTCTATGTTTAAGCCGGCATCTTCCGCTATCTCCAGCAGCGTTTTCTCTGTTGTCAGAGGAGCGGATTTCATCGACCGAGCAAAGGTCAAGGTGGGGACCGTCGTTCCGCCAGCCGGCGAGGTTGATGAAAGCGGAACGGTCAGGGACGAAGTTGGAACTGGCGGAGCATCTGGTGCAAGGGCGGCCTCGGCCCGTTTGCCGGCGACAAACGCCTCGGACTTGATTCGATCGGCGGGAACACCCAACTCGCGAAGCATTTGAATGGTTGGCTCCATCATGGAGGCGGGTCCGCAGATATAGACGGGCCGCCCGGCGAGGTCGGGTATGGTTTGCCTGAGGAATTCGCCGGTGATACGTCCCTTGCGGGCGGTCCAGTCGGTTCCATCGGCCCGCGTGAGAGTGATGTGGAGGTGGAGATTCGGGAACCGCCTTTGGAGGTCATCGAGTTCCTGGCGGAAAATGATGTCTTGCGGAGATTTGGCGCAGTAAAGGAAGTGGATGTCGCCTTTCCAACTCTGATCGGTCAGGTAGCGCAGGATGGACATCAGCGGCGTGATGCCGACACCTCCGGCAATGAGCACGATGCGGTTGGACTCCGTGCCGTCGAAGGTGAAACGGCCGGCGGGAGCGGAAACGTTGAGCAGGTCGCCTTCGCGGAGGGTGTCATGCAGGTGGCGCGAGGCAAGGCCGTTGTCCTCGCGCTTGACGGTGATTTCGCAGTAGTCGGGACGGGACGGGGACGAAGCGATGGTGTAGGTGCGGTTGACTCTTTTCCCATCGATCGGCAAGGTAAGGATGAGATATTGGCCGGGCAGATGCCGGAACGGCAGACGGTGCCCGTCGGGTGAAGCCAGGCGGAAGGTTCGGACGTCGGGTGTTTCCCGAACGATGCGCGCCACGCGCAACGAGCCGGACCAGAGCTTTGGCCTGGCGGTGGCGCTCACCGCTGCCGGCTTGGCGCGGTGGCGGTTGGGAATGAGCCGGCAGGCGAGCAGCACCGCCAGCACCGCCGCGAACGCGAGCGGCTGGCGCACGTCGGCCTTCACCTGCATATAGTAATGGACCACACCCGTGATGGCGGCCACATAAGCCAGCCGATGCAACGCCCGCCAACGTGTGCCCCCCAGGCGTTTGATCATGGCGTTGGTCGAGGTGAGGGCCAGGGGCACCATGGCCAACAAGCCAGTGATTCCCACGATCAGGTATTTGCGTTTTACCATTTCTGACAACGTGCTGGAAACGCTGAACCACCGGTCGAGGCTGAAGAAAATCAGGAAGTGCAGGCAGGCGTAGAAAAAGGCGTAGAGGCCGAGCGTCCGCCGGGCGAAAATGAGCCAATTCCAGCCGGTGATTTTTCGCAATGGCGTCACCAACATCGTCAGGATCAAAAAAACCAGCGCCAACATGCCGGTCGTGAGGATCGCGAAATTTACCGGGTTGGCGCCCAGCCGATGGTGCCCGGCATCCCAGCCCAGCAACCCCAGCGGCACGCCCGCATTGACGAGCACCAATAACTTGGCGAAGCGAATGTCGTTCTCTTTCACGGCTGCTTGTTCCCGGTCAGAAATTCGCGCGCAGATCGATCCCGGTGTATAGACCGGCGACCTGTTCCGCGTAGCCGTTGAACATCAGCGTCGGGTGCCGCCCGGATTCGCCGATGCGCTGTTCGGTTGCCTGACTCCAGCGTGGATGATCGACCTGCGGGTTCACGTTGGCATAGAAGCCGTATTCATTCGGAGCCTGCGCGCTCCAACTCGTGCGTGGTTGCGTCGGCACCAGCTTGATCTTGACAAGAGACTTGATCCCCTTGAAACCGTATTTCCAGGGCACCACCAGCCGGATCGGAGCGCCGTCCTGGGGCGGCAGCGCCCGCCCATACAGGCCGCTGGCCAGCAGCGTCAGCGGGTGCATTGCCTCGTCCATTCTCAAACCCTCAACATAAGGCCAGTCGAGCACCTGGCTCCGCTGACCCGGCATCCGTTTGGGATCCAGCAGGGTCTCGAAGGCGACATACTTCGCAGCGCTCAGCGGCTCCACCACCTCGAGCAGTTTGGACAGCGAAAAACCAACCCACGGAATGACCATGGACCAGGCTTCGACACAACGCATTCGGTATATCCGTTCTTCGGGCGGACTGATCTTCAATAGCTCGTCGAGATCGAAAACCCTGGGCTTTCTCACCAGGCCCTCGACCGATACCTGCCAGCCTTTGGCCTCAAATGTGGCCGACGCGCCTGCGACTCCTTCCTTGTCGGTCGAGAATTCATAGAAATTATTGTAATGGGTGATGTCCCGGAGAGAGGTCGCCGGATCGGCTGCGCGAAAGCCGGTGGCATCCGCCCCTGCAGCGGGCGTTGTCAGTCCCTTGATCAAGGGGGTATCAACGGTACCGGTTGCCACATGATTGAGACGTCGATAGAGCAAGCCGGTGGCCACGGCGCTGGCCGCAACGATTCCAGTCCGTATGAATGTCCGACGGTTGAAATAAACGGCAGGGTCGGTTACTTCACGGGCCAAGATTTTATTTGAATCTTTCAAGGGAACACCAAATCGCGAAGGCGATCGACTATTGAGTGGCGTGTGTCGACATAACCATGTTCGACATACTGTGGGTTGCAGACATGTTCATATTGGACATATTGCGGGTTGCCGACATATCCGACATATTCATGTTCGACATGTCGTGGGTTGCCTTCATATTGGTCGTTCCGCTCATCATGCCGCTGGCATTTCCCATACTTGAACTCGGGGATGACATATCGGTTGAATTGCGTGGAGCGGTTTGACTACAGCCGGCCAGGACCACCGCGGCCAGAGCTGGGATTGCCAGGAGTGCAATGCTTGATTTCATAAGCTTGTTATCGTTTTGTTCGTTCTTATTGTTAATATTTTACCGTCAACGATGGGTCGTCCCAGGCAGACAAACCTTACAAGTAAGTTTCTTTCGTTTTTGATTCGCTCCTCATCGACAATTTGCAGGCATTGCACCATGCGCCCCGACAACTTTCATCCCGGCCGGTCCCTTTTTCCAAACCAGTTCGCTTCCATGCAGCGCCGCAACGCCATGCGGGCACGATGCAACATCACCCAAAGATTGCTTTCGGAAATGTTCAGCATGGCGCAAATCTCCCTGCTCTCGATGCCGTCAACCTCCCGCAAAGTGAATACAGCCCCGACGTTCTTTGGGAGCTTGCTCGAGCAATCGCGAAAGGTTTGCCAAAATATCTCGCTGTCCAAACTGGCGCCGGGACTGGACCATTCCTGCGGACCAAGTTCGTGAATCCAACTGTCTTTGGACAGGCCGTCCGCGACAAATCGGTCGCTCTCTTCATCCGAGTAAAACTCCATGTCCGTGAACGAAGTCTCGCGGCTGGCTTTGCGGTAATAATCGGAAACCTTGTTCTTAAGAATACCGACCAGCCAGCTCTTCTCCGCCGACCGTCCGGCAAAACTTTTGCCTCCTTTGAGCGCGGCGAGGAATGTTTCCTGGACCGCGTCTTCCGCCTTGCTGGCGTCGCGCAAACGCATCATGGCGTACCTGAAAAGGTAATCGCCGTGAAGTTCCACCCACCGCTCCGGGTCCGAGAGGCCGGGCGCCGCTTGGGCGCCTTCCGTCGGCGACGCCTGGCTCGCGGCTGACTGGTCGTCGGGATCCACGGGCAAAAACTAATTGTTCGTGCGGGAAAAGCAAAGTCTCCCCGCCTTCTCCTGTGGAAGGTAAACCAACGCCTTTTCTGATTCTGTTCACCGGCGGGTGCGCCCTCGTACTGATCGCGTCGGGCATCTGGCACGGCCGGGGCGCGAAAAAGCAGAACGCCGATTGCGAGGAACCGAGCGCGGCCCATTCTTCTATTCGGTCGTAATTAAACTGATTGTGGAAATGGCCGTTTTGGCTTTGAGGTTTTTCATTTCGTTTTCTCCGATGGCACGAGCCAGCCACCAACTGCTTGCACCGGCTCCGGGCGTCCACTACAGCTGGCCCAGACAGCTAGCGCCAACCTGCCTTCCAGCTTCTTCTCCTGGGCAGGCAGAACGAACGCGCCCTGGAACCCGGCGTTCTTGAGGATGAGCGGCTGAGTGACAAGTTTGAGTACGACAAAATCGTGCTTCAAATGACGCCCGGCGTTCTCCCCAGCCTTCACGTCAGAACCCACCCCGCTAATCAGAAGCGCGGCGTTCACCTCGTAACCTGTGGTTCCGCCCGCTGCGGGGATAAAACTCACGTCCCAGTGATTCGTGTCTCTGGAGGTGACGCTGAGGATGCCGACTTTGGTTCCGGACGAACCGGGAACACCCCCCAATCCGAGCCAGTTGTGCCACTCCTTGCCGTTGAGAACAAACTCAGGAGTGTAAATACTCTCGCTGCCCCAGACTCCGGCGTAAGCGCGCTGACGGTCGGAATGTTGTTTGCTGGACCATTTGTCGCGCCAGCCGAGATAGTCCCAGTAATCAACATGGAAGGCAACGGGCACAAAGTTGCGCCACAGACCGGAGGCTTCTTTCAGCCCGCTCAGCCACGACTCGGCCGGCGGGCAACTGCTGCACCCCTCGGAGGTGTAAAGCTCCACCAGCGCCGCCTGGCGCTCGGAACTCTGAAATTGGACGGGAGCGGCGCTAGTAGCGATGCCGGCAAACACTCCTAAAATCACATAGCGTGCTGGACTCATACATTCGCTTTGGAATCATTTCGCGTTTTACCTGGTTCAATGCAGAGGCCGGCTGGCCTCGGCGATCATCGCCTCAAAAACCGAAAGGCGGCGCGCACCGATGAAGCGGCGGCGCACGTTACCCTCGGCGTCCACGATGACAGTTGTGGGCAGTTCGCCGCCGTTGAACCGGGCGCCTGCCCTATTCTTTTCGTCAAGCAGAACACTGTAATTGATTTTTCGAGTCTGCACCGTGCGGGCCACTTTTTTGCGGATTTCTTTCAGCGAAGGCCGAGCTCCGGCATGGCTATCCTCGTCGTCGTCCGGAACGCAGTCCAAGGACACCCCCAAAATGACGAGTTGATCGTGATGGCGCTTTTGTAATTGGATCAGTTCCGGAATCTCACCGATGCAAGCGGTACACCACGTCGTCCAGAAATTGATCAACACCACCTTGCCGCGGAAGTCTGATAACCTGAGTCGCCGTCCGTCGAGCGTCGAGAGCGAGAAGTCTCCCGCCGGGACCGGCTCAAGAGCGACGAAGACACTGGCCGGCACCAGGCGGTGGAGGGGAGTGAACTCGGTCCGGTGTTCTGCCCACCACGCTTTGGCGCGCTCCGCGCCGGCTTTGGCCTTGACCGTGCCTGCTTCGCCACACTCCATCAAGCCAGTCTCTTTGTTCTCGGTCGGCACTGTGTCGGCCAGTTTCACACCGAACGTCTGGCCGGTCCAATTCTCCAACAACTTCAAACTTCCGGCGATAATTCGCGGATCGGAATCTTGCAGCAACGGCATCACTAATGGAACTCCGATCTCGGCATTTACCTGCTTCAGATTGTCCAATCCAAGCTGTCGCACTTCCGGGTCGTTATCCTGGAGCTGTGCCACGCAGATTTCTGGTAGCGCTGGATGTTTGTGTTCGCGCAGAATCGCAAGAGCTGCTTCCCGAGCATTCATGTCCGGGTCCATTGCGGCCGCAAGAACCAGTGATTCCAACTGAACGGGAACGGGTTCGCCGGCAGGAATGAACCGTGACAATTGACGCAGGGCCGCCTCTCGATGCACAATTCTTTTCGAGCTCCAAAGTGCTCGGATGGCTGTTTGGGGGTCTTTGGCTTCATCCACCACTAATTCCATCGCTTCTTCGGTTGGCGCGTCATTGAGCATTACACCTTTCGCGAAGACAAAGTTGCGCAATGGGTCGCGCCGGAACCACACGGTCGCCGCGCCAACGACGAGCAAACTTAAGAAAACGACACGCACCACGCGCCTCAGAACCGAGGGAGCGGTGTTTGATCGATCATGGGTCGTTGCCTTCATGATTTAAGGCAACCCTCATCTCCTGTCAGACCATGCATCAGCGATGGGCGGTTGTGTTCATTATCCATGAAGGATTGGTAGTGCCTGCCAGGAAAACCTTACAAAGTGCTTACAAAGTGCCAGTAAACGGGCAGTGGCTGAGCGATTGGTGAGCACTGGCTTTGTTATAGATGAGTAATGCCGAGTGCTTGACACTGCCTCGAAAACTCCTGATTCTACGGGCGTTCGATGGTTATGAGGCCGTACGCCTCTGGTGGTTGAGGGGTAGTAGCGGAGTACTGGATTTCCGAAAAATCCTGAAATTCTGTTCGAGTCCCGCCACCGGCACCAAAGTGCAGAGCTTTCGGCCCGGGATAAACCATGAATGCATCCGACCATATGAAGGCCCTCGTGATGATCCTGGCATTTGCTTCCCTCACCAACCCGGTCCACGCCCAGGAAGTCCTCTTCCGGGACGATTTCAAGGCCAAGCTGGGCGAGGGGTGGTCCTGGGTGCGCGAGCATCGTGACGCCTGGCGCGTCACCGAACGCGGATTGGAGGTGCGCATCGAACCCGGAAACATGTGGGGTCCTCAAAACGACGCCAGGAACTTGCTGGTCCGGCCAGCACCCGACGCGACGGAACGAGAAATCGAAGTGAGGGTGAAAGTCGAGAACCAGCCAACGAATCAATATGAGCAAGTGGACCTGGTCTGGTATTACGACGACAGCAACATGGTGAAGCTCGGCCAGGAACTGGTCGATGGCAAATTGAGCGTGGTGATGGGCCGGGAAGAAAACGACAAGACGCGGACGGTGGCGATCATCCCGCTGGCCTCGACCTCCGTCCAACTCAGGCTATTCGCCAAGGGGAGTCAGATCCGAGGTCAGTTTCGCACCCCGGACGCAAAGGAATGGAACGACGTCGACCAATGCACAATGCCTGCTCGGACAAATGAGGCGGCCAGGATCAGCCTCCAATTCTATCAAGGGCCGGAGAAGGCTGAGCACTGGGCGCGGGTGACGGAATTTCAGATCCTGAAACATCAATGAAACCCCAATTGCACTTACGAATTTGGCTGGTAAAGGTGTTGGCCGTGGGGCGCAATACGAAGGCCGGCACGGCAGGGGCTTGACGCACGCCTCTGGCGGTGCTGTAAATAGGCCCATGCTTGCTCGCAGTTTGATCTCCTCCCGGCGTTTGCCCCTTCCCCCTCCTTAAGGAAAGATTTTATGGCCGACATTAGGTTTTCTTGCCCACAGTGCGGACAGCACGTCTCTTGTGACGAAGCCTGGGTCGGCCGCGAAATCGAATGCCCGGCCTGCCATACCAAAACCATCTTGCCGCAAGTTCAGGTTCCATCGCCACCTCCACCTGCCTCTGTGCCAACCAGGGAAAGTTCAATGGCCGGGGGGCTGAAACTCTCAGCGGGTGCTACGCAGGTCCCGCGTTCTACAGCGCCTGCTCCGAGTGCGGCCAGGAAATTCACCCCGCGATCGCCTCGCGGCAGCAATTCGCTGCTGAAATATGGCCTGCTGCTGGTGGTAGTGGCCGCTGTTGGTGGGATTGGATACTTCTACGGCCTCCCCGCGCTGACAAAGGCTCTTGATCATGAGCCAAACGCCAAGCCGCCGGCGGGTGCAAACGCCTCTCAGACCGGCGGGAGCGGGGGCGGACCTTTGGGCGAGGTCAACGGGGCCATGGATGTCTCGGAAACCTTGGATGGCGGCTCAACACCGAAAACCCGCCCCACGCCCGCAACGACTAATACTGCTCGTTCCCAGCCGGTCGTGCCGCCCCGATGATGCCAGCCAGCGAATTCCGCGTGTTGCGGCATCAATGAACCCTCGGCTGTTCCTCCGATTACGCCCGGCGACCGCACTGGTCGTGGCCGCTGAATGTCCCCTGCTCTGCCTGGCCCGGAACGGCCTAGCCGCCGTCGGCGGGGTCGGCTCCACCAACACGGCCTTCGGCTTCATCTGACCTTTCCATTCAGACCTCGTCCTGGTTACACTTCGGCCGTCATGATTAGAAAACTGCTCCGCTACACTAGATCACTTCGGTCGAATCGGTTTTGCAGCGCCTTGGGCTTATTCTCGGCCTTGTTTCTGTTACCGTTTTGCTTGCCGGCCGTGGCGCAACTCCCACACACCGATCCAGCCGGGGCAAGGAGCGCCCTGGACGCCGATCCTCAAGGCTGGCTCGATATTTTCCCTGGCGCCGATCTGAAAGGCTGGTATCGCGTGCCGGTTCCGCCAGGTGCCAAGCTGGGTCGCGACCAATGGCACGTGGATACGCAGCAAAAGGTGCTCATCTGTGATGGCGACGGCGGCCACGACATGCTGCTTTTCGACAAAGAAATCGGCGACGCCATTTTCCATTTCGAATGCCGCTACACCCGAATCGAGGGCAAGAGCGGCTACAACAGCGGTGCCTATGTGCGCAACTCCAAGGATGGCGCTATCTGGCACCAGGCCCAGTTCGGTGACGCCAAGGACGGATATCTCTTTGGCGAGACGCCCACACCTGGCGAGAAGAAGAAGTTCTTCAGCCTGAAGAAAGAGGTCAAAGACATGCGCGTCAAGCCTGCCGGAGAGTGGAACACCCTGGAAGTGACCGCTCGCGGCAAGACGCTGACCCTTTGGGTCAACGGCAGCGTCACCTGCCAGTTTGACGACTGCGGCCTGGCGCAGGGCCGGGTTGGGTTGGAGGGCGAGGGCTACCGAATCGAGTTCCGGAATTTGAAGATCAAGGCGCTCGAGTGAGTTTCGGACGTGGCAACTGGCCCCCTTGATAAGGGATTCGTTACCAGTTCAACAGCTCCAGAAGGGTGCGCGCCGACTTCCGCCATTCCCTCGGCTCGTATGTCCCCCGGAACCCAAGCACGCGTCTATTAGAACGCGAGCGGAAGCGTGAAGTCCGGGCTTTGCACATGCCGGGTGTAACCCTCTGCTTGCTTGCACCCGCTCTCGATCCCGCGCATCCGGGTGACCATTTCCTGGAGCGCAAAAAACTTATCCGGTGTCTGGCTGGCGTGCGCGTAGCAGGCCAGGCGTTTCCGCGATGCGGTGCCCGTAATATCGACGTAGTGGGTCGGGGCAAACTGGACTGTGTCCTCTCCGTTAGACACCTCGTAATAATAGAGGGCGAACTTCTTCCCCATTCGCAGCCAGGCTTCATAAACCAAGAGCGAAATGGCGCGATGATCAGCATGGTTGTCAATCGGCCAGTGGGTGAAGACGAGATTGGGTTGTTCGGCCTCCAGGAGGCGTCGGAATTTCTCGTAATGGACGGAATCAACGATCGCGGCACCGTTAAGTTGCCCGGCATAGGCCGGTCGGGCCTTGAGAATTTCGCAGGCTTTCTTGGCCTCAGCTATGCGGACCGATTTGGCATCTTCCAGCAATGGATTCTCGGGCCACTCGCCCCGGTTGAGGTAGAGCAGCACGACGTCGTGACCCAGATCAGTATAACGGGCAATGGTGCCGCCACAGCCATACTCGGGGTCTCCCGGATGCCCACCGGTAACGACCACCTTCAGCTTGGGCTTTTCTGTTAGTGGTGTCTTGCCGGACAACGGCTCCGCGGCGGTCGTCGCTAGCGGCAGCCCAACGGCAACGGTAGCCCCCAACAAACCGGCCTGGTTCAACATGTCTCGCCGCGAAATCGGCTTCATGTGCCCGTCCTGGACGCCGCCGCGGCGAGTAGCGCGGTCCTGCTCAGCCCGGTCATCGTCAGCCTGACAGCCAGGCACGACTTTCTGTTTTGCGCCTTCGCCTAATCCGTCCCAGCGCGAAGCTCGCGCATCGCTCACTTCACATGGTTGGAAACCAATTTGGTCATCTCGAACATGCTGACCCGGTCCTTGCCGTCGAACACTTGCTTCAGGTTTTCGTCGGCTTTTATGAAGGTCCTGTTTTCCGGGTCTTGCAGGTTGTGGTTGCGGATGTATTCCCAAAGCTTGCGTGTCACCTCGGTGCGCGGCACAGCCTCGTGGCCGATGATGGCGGCCAGTTTTTCGTCCGGTTGGACGGGTTTCATAAAAGCCGCGTTCGCTTGCCGCTTGGCTTTGGGTTGCGATGTCGATTCATCCATAGCTTTACCGTGTTACATCTCATTTGGATTGATATCAAGCCCGATTTGAGCTCAGAGAATTCCCCAGATCACGCGGCGTGCCAAAATCCTCAAACCGTAGCAGGCAGAGTCCGTAAACTCCGATTCCCGCAGGCCGGCAGATCACGCTCGGTGGAAGAAAGCGAAGGCTCTGGGAAGAAGGACGCTTTAGTTACTTCCACGCAACGGGAGTAGAACCAAACCTCGATTCGCGTCCAGCTACAATTTCCTGCGCGAACAGTTGTTGGGCCAACCGGCTGGCTTTTCGGCTCGATAAACGGATTCTCAGACTGATGCGCCAGAAACTCCGCTTGCCGAGGTTCACATGTCGGAAATCCAGCAGATCCAAACCTGCTTTCGATAAACCAGTCGATGCGCCCAGATACCGGATAAACTTGAAATCCTCCGCGAACAAATCCGGCTTTAGCTTCCGCAGGACAGGCGCCAGCCACCGCGCATGCCAATACAAACACACCCGGAACGCCCGTTCCTCATACTCTGAAGGTGAACAGTTGAATCGCTGGCAGAACAGCTCCTGGAATTGCTGCGTGGACCCGCGCGGAGCCGCTTTGTTAGGAGTCGTGGTTTTCAAGATAAGCCTTTTCGCGCCTCCTCCACGAGGTCTCGCCCATGCTGCACCCAAACAACACCGTCAGTAAGGCGAACGCAGCAACCATATTCCAAATAGACGATTGGAAATGGTGTGTGAAAATGTCGTAGATGAACGGGCCGAGCATGACTACGGTCCCAAACGGGACGCCCCAGCACAACACGCCATGGAGCAAGATAAACCGTGTGTGCCCTCTCGCTCGAACCTGCTCCCATGCTTGATTCCTGGAAGTTGTCATAACGCGTAACGCTCGCGAACCTGCAGCATTGTATCCGCTGTGGCCTGGGTTGCAAGCCTCTCGCGTTCGGTGTGGCGGCAAGAAGCTGGTCGGGTCCGGATATCCATTTATTCATCTTGACGCACCACATGCTTTTCAGTTCAATAACTTATGCAAATCGAGAGTCTGAAGGCCTTTTGCGACCTGGCCGAATGCAAAAGTTTTACCCGGACCGCCCACCTCAACAACGTCACCCAATCCAGCGTCAGTCAGACCATCGCGGCGCTGGAGCGCCAGTTCCATTCGCTGCTCATCGAGCGGAGCCAGGCGAACTTCCGGCTCACCGCCGAAGGGGAGGTATTTTACGATTTTAGCAAAAAGATTGTGCGGAGTTACGAGGCGCTCCACACCAAACTGCAGGAGATCAAAGGCATCATCTCCGGCAACATTCATGTCGCCACGGTTTACAGCTTTGGGCTTTACGATTTGCCACCCTACGTCAAACGCTTCCTGCAGGACTGTCCGAACGTGAAAGTGCATGTCACCTACCGTCGCCCCAACGAGGTTTACGAAGATATGCTGGGTAACGTGGCGGATTTGGGATTGGTCTCCTTTCCTGAGCCGCACACCAAACTGGAAATCGTCTCCTTTCGCAGCGATACGCTCGTCCTGGCCTGCCCTCCGCAACATCCCTTGGCCCAACTGAAGGTGGTGAGCCTTAAAGCCCTGAACGGGCAGAAGATGGTCAGGTTCGAGCTGAACATCCCCACGCGCAAAGCCGTGGACAAAATCCTTAAGAATGAAGGCGTCGAGGGGAAGTATGTGAGCCAATTCGACAACATTGAGACGGTGAAACAGGCGGTGGAAATTGGCCTTGGCATGGCCATCCTGCCCGAAAACACCATCCGGGGGGAGGTCGCCACTCGGACCATCGCGGCGGTGCGCCTGGAGGGGAATTATTTCGCGCCGTTGGCGGTCATCTACAAGAAAGGAAAAGTGCTGTCTGCGGCCATGAGGAAGTTCATTGAGCTTCTGAAAACACCGCTTTGAAGCGGTGGTTCGGAGTGGGTTGGTCCGATAGAGGCTTGGCGCGATGTCAAAACTTCGACGCTCAGGTCGTGCCACTGCCGACGAGCGTGGGCGACCACCGCCGACAAGGCAGTCCGTCCAAGGACGTGCAGGTTTATTATGAGCTTGGGAAATTACCCTGCGACCAAGGGGGCTCAGTCGCAGGGTCTGCTTCGGCAAGTCTGGTGGACGAGCGGGGGCTGAAGGCAGCCATGGTTGGAGACGACTTGTGCTCGGAGGCCGAATTTTCCTTGGCTGAAGATGGGAGGCGGCTCGATTTGCTCGCAGGCACGGTCGGCCTCGTGCAAGACTTTTTCCACGGTTCCCAGCAACTCGTCGCCGCTAAAGGGTTTTGCCAGCGTGGCCACAGACTGGAGCCACGCGTTCCCGTCCAACTCTTGCGCAGGCAAGTCTCCCGACGCCAGAATAACGGGTAGTCTCATGTGCGCCGAACGCACCTTCTTGACCAGCTCAACGCCCGAAACCCTCGGCATCCTGTTGTCGGTGATAAGAAGGTCGTAGTCGTTGTCCTGAAGCGCTTCCCAGGCGGCGGCTCCATCTTCGGCGGTTTCCGTTTGATAGCCGGAACAACTGAGCACTCGGGCGCAAGACCGGCGGATGGACAAATCGTCATCAACCACCAGAATGCGCTTGGACGGGCGCGTCTGGCCTGCCGCTTGTGGGGCCGCTGACGCTCCACTTTGCACCAATCCGCCAGTTTTCACAACCCAAGTATAACCCGCACATCCATGCGCACTCTACAAGGGGATTGACCGTGGGGTATCTCCCCCACTGATGATATTCAGAAGTCCTGCTTAAAAAGGAAGAGGCCTCCGGGTCCCGTGCCACGTTCAGCGCTCCCCAATGCCTGCGGCTCCCAGGCTGGCTCCTCGGCATTGCGCTGGCGTCGCAAGCACAGCCCAGCCAGACTCCGCGCTCAATAAGGCGAATCGTAAAGCAGGTCACCTCTCGCAACGGCACCAAAAGCCCACCGGCCTACGCTTTTGCCGCCGTCGTCTACGCCGTCCGGGCCAACACTGTACAATAGCCAGTTGGTCCCATGCGGGCGGTAAATCATCGTTTTGCCGCTGAACGGGTCTGAGGGCACCTTTGAAAGATAATTCGGCACCAGTTCATCCAGCCGTACCGGCACGCGCCCCTGCTCGGATTGGTAAACGCGTAGAGCCAGTTCAGCCTCCAAGAGACAGGTATGCGCTACTGCTGTTTTGTGCCTCATCGCCATCATTTGATTTGAAGGCCGCGACAACCACCAGAAACTCGCCCGGAAGATCGGATTGAACCGGCCTCTCATCTGGTAGCGATTCCACCGGTCGGTATTCCGCTGGATCTCATCCAGAGTGACACGGGTCTGATCGATGGTCTCCAACCGTCTCAACACCCGGCGAGCCTGCTCGCCGTTAAACTTGGGCACGAGCTTCGCGAGGGCAGTGTAACCCGCGAATTCGCACGCAATTCCAAAGACGCGGTCAATGGCAAAGCCGCCCCGGCTTATCTCATTTCCCAGGCGGATGGCGTCCGCATCGTCCAAAGCGGCCTCGGTTGGCTGGCCTTCCATTTCTCGCAGACGTCCCTCCGCCGCCAGTACTTCGGCCAGGGATTTTAGACGCCCCACCCCGCTCCTGCCAGCGTCATTGGTCAGGTATAAATCGGTTGGCACTGAGCACTGGCGAGTCAGGCCCAGACGCAGCAGGCGCAGAGGTTCGGCATTGGTGGACACCAATATCCGAAGGCTGTCATGGTCGAAGGTCGAGACGTTGTCGAAGTCGCCGTACAAGGTCAATGATGCTGCGGCCTTCAGGAAATCGTCATACCCGTTGGGATTCGGCAGCGGCGACGGCGCAGGTGTCCGCCCCACGAACAAGAAGACTCCCGTCAGCATGGCCAGTGCGACGAGGACCACTAACGCGAGCAGCAGGGTGCGGACTTTTCGCGGCATCGCTGATGGCCAGCATGGCAGAACCACTGGTGCCGTCAACGACCGCCACGGCCAGCGCCGACCCGGAGCAGTGGCGGAGTGGCCGATGCCGAAGGGCACGGCGAGGGTGGGGTGAATTCAAACGCTGGTGCAGCCCGACACAGGGGGATATTGCTTCAGAGCGGGCACAAGCTGGCGGTTTAGACCCGCACTCCAATTGTGTCAAATATTCCGCGCCCGGCTGAACGATGGGCAAACGCTCACGGGTTCATGCCCGGGCCACGCAGGGCCACGGCATCGAACCGGCGTTGGACCCGCGGCGCCGGAGCCATGCTCGCCATTGCGATGCGGGTTACTGCGACGCGTGGCTGGTCGGCCCCACTCGAAGAGAGGCGGTGCCTTCCGTCCCAAAATCCCAAATCTCTCGCACGACCGCTATCCAACCCAAAAAGTCGACTGGCTTGGTGATATGTTTGTTGGCCCCCAGCGCAATGGCTCGACGAACATCGTTCGGGTCTGCCGAGCCACTGACGACGACGACGGGTATGGAGGAGAATACTGGAGAAGCCTTGCGCCAAGCCAGAAAGTCAAAACCATTCACCTGTGGCATTTTCAAATCCAGAACGATCACATCGGGCAGAGGATGTAACGAGCGGTCGGTGTAAGCCCCCTTGGCCGCCAGATAGTCAATGGCCTGTTGCCCGGCGGTCAGATTTTGAAGACAGATATTGACGCCAGACTTTTCGACGGCCATTCCGAACAAGTCAAGGTCGGCGCGGTTGTCATCGACGAGCAGAATGTCTAAATGAGGTTCCATAGGCGTGACCCACTTCCAACCAGACCCTAACGCCTTTTGACCCTTGCCACAAGGGGCCGAGGGTCGGCTTGGTGGGATACGATGCTCCGGGGGCCGGGCCAAGTGGCCTTCTGTGAAAGCACTGGTCACCCTGTTGGTTGCGCACCGCCATCCCGCCACTGCCGCCGCTGCTCCCGGCTCGACCTCGGCGATGCGCGAATCATTGAGCTATACACGCAGTCACCATTATATGCGCCTGAGGCTGCAAAAAGGCGCAAAAAAACAGTATTCCCTCGCTGATGATGCGCAGTTATTCATGACGCTGTGTATAATTCGTGACCAAAGGTCCAGTCGGGACTTGGCCACGGTTGAACTGATTGGCTCGCCCATGGCCCCCTCCGACAGACCGTGCCGGGCCGGACTTATGAATACCATCAGTGGGGGAAATACCCCACGGTTAATCCCCCGGAGGGTGCGCATGGGGTTCCGGCTTATGCTGGCACCTTGAAGAATGGCGGAATCCTGCGCGGTGGAGCGTCAGCGGCCCCGCAAGCTCGATGCCAGACGCGCCCAGCCAAGCGCATTCTGGTGGTCGAGGACGACCCATTGAACCTCCAGTTTAACGTCGCAGCGCTCAGTCGCTTCGGCTATCAAACGAAAACCGCCGAAGATGGTGCAGCCGCTTGGAAGGCTCTTCAGGCCAACGGCTACGACCTTCTCATCACCGACAACAACATGCCGAGGGTTTCGGGCATTGAGCTTGTCAAGAAGGTGCGTTCGGCACACATGACGCTCCCTGTCATTATGGCGTCGGCAGGCGTGCCGACGCGAGAGTTGGACCGGAACCCGTGGCTCCAGCCGGTGGCCGCGCTGGCAAAGCCCTACACCGGTGACGAATTGCTGCGAACCGTGAAAAAAGTCCTGCACGAGGCCGACAGTGCCCGCAAGCAAATCGAGCCGCTGCCAATCTTGAGCCAAAGAAAACTCGGCAACGGAGGACCCGTCGTCTCCAACCACGGCTGTCCTTAGCCCCGCTCGTCCACAACACGCCGAAACAAACCCTGCGACTGAACCAGCCTGGCGAAGTGGACGCTGACATGGAACGGCGCGCCCGCTTCCCTGGCCATTCGGTAGCTGTCCAAATCCTGCCGCGTCAGGTGCAGGACAGCCTGCTTGCCCTTGGCGATGGCTTCCGCCACTTGCTGCGCTCGCTCGTGAGCGGCTTCATAATTGCGGCAATTGAGCAGCCGACGCTCTCCGCTGCTGCGGGCGTCGACAAGCCAGTAGCATTTTTCGGCTCTGAGCTTGAAATAAACTTTGATGGGGATGACGCCGCGCCCCTTGACACGGGCCGGGCAGACCTTGACCGGGTACTTTTTGTTTTTCGGGTCCGGCGTTCCGTTTACAACAACTGTGTGGCGTTCCATACACTTTCAAGAACAGAGTTTTTTTGGAACTGCCCGGAAAAGTTGTTTCAAAGTTGTTTCAAACCGTGCAACTTCGGCCCCATGCCCTTAAAACCCCAATAAAGTTAAGGGTTTTGCAAACAAGGAAGGGGGCCTCCCGGCCCCCTCGCAGGCTTCGCAGGATAGCCTCGGCAAGCCGAGGCGGAAGCCATAGGGCGGAAACTACTCGATCCGGGCGCATTGTCAAGCAGTTGCCGGTGAGTCGCGAGGGTTCTACTGCGGGTGGAACAGGCTTGTTCTGGAAGCCCCCGCCGCCGCATCGCGTAGCGATGCACTGACGGTAGACGTGGACTTCAGTCCACGGAACCAGAACCCGGGTGACTCACGCGTCGCGTCAGCGACGCCTGAAAACAGCTTGCTGAAGGTGTGTCCGCGGCGGGTTCCTGCATTCCCGGGTCTTGACGGGAGGCCAGAACGCGAGGAAGTTTAGGATACGGCCCGGCGTTCCGCCTCGCCGGGCTGCGCCGTAGAACTGTGTGAGGCGGAAACCAAACGGATGTTGCATATGAAAAGAATCGCTCTGGTGGCAAGCATGGCGTTGACTCTTTGCGCGGGGACGTTGAGCGCTGAGGCACACGGGTGTTGGCGCGGCGGGTGTTTCTGGCCGTTTTGGTCTTTTGGGCTCGGCTGGGGCCTGGGCGCGGCTTACAGCTATCCCGCGTACAGGTACTCTTACCCATACCCAGCCTACAGCTATTACTATCCGCCTCCCGTTTACGCGTATAATCCTCCGGTCAGCTACGCACCGCCTGCGCCGCCCGCGACGCCTGCGCAGCCAGCGGCTAGGGAGCTGGAGCCGCAGGTGTGGGTTCCCAGCTCGCCCGGGCCCGGCAAATGGGTCCCTGACCCTGAACCGTACCGGTATGTGCCGCCCGCGAGCAGCGCGAACGCCCAGCCTGCGCGACCAGTGAACCCGCAGACCGCCACCTCGACCACGTCCCCTGGCGGCGTGCCCATTCACGTCGTTCAGTAAGCGGAGAGTTGGTTGTTATGAAAACAAGCTGCCTTGCATGCGGCTTGCCCAGGCTGGCTGCTGCCTGGAAGTGCCGCGCATAAATAGTGTCCTTGGCCAGGAATCTTAACTTCCCGCGACACCCGGTCTTGGGGTTTGCTGCGTTGGCAATCCTGTTGAGCGGTTGCGCCACCCACCCAGGCGCCCTCTCAAAGCCAGACGGCGTTTCAAGGTTTTCCGGGCCTCAGGTTTTTCGCTTCGGGACAGTCGCCCTCGCGGAAGAATCCAGTCCCGCAAGTTTCAGTTTTCAAAAGGCCAAAGGAAAACTCGGTTCAGTCAAGGAAGCGGTTCTGGATTCGGCAGAGCTTGGGCTGAGCGGTCCTGGAGCCGGAGTGATCGCTGCGGGAGCTGTATTATCGGAGGCGGGATGTTATGGGGCTGGCGGTGACCCGCGCATTTACGCGGCGGTGGCGGGCGTGGCTGGAGGGGTGGTTGGAGTCGGCGTCGCCCTGGCCGGACCTGTCGTCGGGGCCGAAGGCTTGATCCGTTCTTTGAAAAAAGTCAGCCCCGCAGAGCTGGCCCAGCGCGAAGCCGCTCTGACGGATGCCTTAAGCCAAATGGCTGACCAGCGGCTATTTCATGGCGCCCTGCTGCAAACCGGGAGTGAAAGAATCCGTGGTGGGTTCCTTTCGCCCGGACCCAACAATCCCCCCCAAGAGACCGCGACCGACGCGGCCGACACCATTCTGGAAGCGTGTGTGGACGACTTGCGCTTGGAGCGGGCGGGCTCGGGTGAGGATTCCTATTTTCTGCGCATCAAAACACACCTGCGTCTCGTACGGCTGGCGGACGGCGCCGCTTGTTTCGAACAACGCGCCGAATACCACAGCGACAAAGCTTTGTTCCTGGATTGGACAATGAACGGAGCCATTGAAGGAGTGGCCGAAACGGGCTATCAGGCACTGGCGCGATATTATATTGACCAACTCCTCAAGGTGAAATCGAAAGATAGTTGATAGCCGCCTATTCTCCGATCGGGAGAGGGCCGACGTGAGGGGGATTTTTGGAACACCGGCCTCGGACATGGGGCTGCACTCCGCGATGATTCTGTTTTCTTTACAGTGGAATCGTTTGGCGGTGTCTGATTAATATAAGCGGCGTATGCAACCGCGCACTCACTTGAACCCTCACAACTCGCTCGCGACCATTCTTTTCGCCACCGCTCTTTTTTCCAGCGCCGGCGCGCAGGCACAAGTCGAATACGTAACGCCCTCCATCGGCAACGTGGGTCAACTCCTCGAGCCGACCCGGCCTACGGTCTCCCTGCCCAACAGCATGGTGCGAGTTTATCCCGTGCGACAGGACGGCCTGGACGACCAAATCCAATCCTTTCCGCTCATCATCATTTCCCACCGGCTGGGCGAATTGTTCTGGCTGATGCCGTGCGACGGCGAACCGGACGCCGGCGCGTGGCACCGCCCGGCGGCTTACGACCAGGCCAGGGAAACGCCCTATTATTATTCCGTGCGCCTGGATGGCTCGTTCATCCGAATCGAATTCACCCCCACCGCTCGCTGCGGTTATTTCCGGTTCACCTTTCCCTCCGGCAAACCGGTGGTCCTGCTGGCGAATCGGCAGGGAGGCGAGCTGACCGTCGAAGGCACGAACGCCATCTCCGGCGTGGAACGGTTCAATGACATGCGGGCGTTCGTGTACGGCCAGTTCAGCGCGCCGGTCAACCTCGTCCCCGGCGACAATGGCGGCAAATCACGGCTCGCCGCGCTGGCACCCGATCAGGGCAACATCCTCGAGTTCCGTTACGGCATCTCCTTCATCAGCCTCGACCAGGCCCGCCGGAACCTGCGACACGAAATCCCCGCTTGGGACTTCGAGAGCGTGAAAAGCCACGCACGCGACCGCTGGAACCAAGCCCTGGGACAGGTCCAGGTCGAAGGCGGCACACCGGCACAGCGCCGGGTCTTTTACACCGCGCTATACCGCTGTTACGAGCGCATGGTGAACATCACTGAGGACGGCCAATACTACAGCTCGTTCGACCACAAGGTCCACCAGGACACCCGGCCTTTCTACGTCGATAACTGGCTCTGGGACACCTACCGCGCGCTCGAACCCCTCCAAACCCTGCTCAACCCGGAAATGGAAGCCGACAAAATCCAATCCTATGTCCGCATGTATGAGCAGTCCAGTTGGATGCCGTCCTTCGCGGTGCTCTGGGGCGATTACGCGTGCATGACGGGTAATCACGCCGCCGCGTGGATGGCGGATGCGTGGTTTAAAGGCGTTACCCATTACGACCTGAAAACCGCCTACGAAGGCGTGCGCAAGAACTCGCTCGAAGCGACCCTCCTGCCGTGGCGCAACGGCCCGAAAACTTCGCTGGACGATTTCTACAACGAGCACGGCTACTTGCCGGCGCTGCATCCGGGCGAAAACGAAAGCGTCCCCGAGGTCAATCCCGGCGAGCGCCGGCAGGCGGTCTCCGTGACCCTCGAGCAGAGCTACGATGATTGGTGCACCGCGCAAATGGCCCGCGCCCTCGACAAAGACGCCGACTACCAGCTATTCCTCAAGCGCGCCGCCTACTACAAAAACGTGTATCGCCAGGATAAAGGCTTCATGTGGCCCAAAGACGCCAAGGGCAACTGGATTGAACCGTTCGATCCGAGGTTTTCAGGCGGCCAGGGCGGACGCGATTACACTACCGAAAACACCGACTACACCTACAACTGGGACGTGCAGCATGATTTCGATGGCTTGGCCCACCTGATGGGCGGGTATAAAGCAGCGGAAACCAAACTCGACCAGCTTTTCCGCGCGGACCTCGGGCGTTCGAAATATGAATTCTTTGCTGTCTTCCCGGATTCCACCGGGTTGGTAGGCCAGTTTTCGATGGGGAACGAACCCAGCCTGGTGATTCCTTATGTGTACAACCACCTGGGCGTACCGTGGAAAGCTCAGAAACGTCTCCGCCAACTGCTCGAATATTGGTTCACCGACACCGCGCTTGGCATCCCGGGTGACGAAGATGGAGGCGGCATGTCTGCCTTCGTGGTCTTTTCGATGATGGGCTTTTATCCAACGGTCCCTAGCGTTCCAATGTACGAGCTGGGCAGCCCGGTGTTTGCTCGCGTCACCGTTCGCCTGCACAACGGCAAAACCCTCCGCGTAGTTTGCAAAAACAACTCAGCGGACAACAAATACGTCAAGAACTTCCGCCTCAACGGCCAGCTTCAAAACAAGGTCTGGTTCCGCCATGCCGACGTCGTCAAAGGCGCCACCCTCGATTTGGAAATGGCCGACACCCCGAATCCCGCGCTCGGGGCCGACCCTGCCTCTTTCCCGCCTTCGAGCCTAAACCTCGATCCGCGGAAACTACAATAATTGCCGGGCTGGGGACCGAGCCTCCGTGAGGGCGAGCGTCCCCGCGAGCCCAAACCTTCAGCAATATGGGACGCTCGGGACGCTCTGGGGCGCCGCCCTCCTCGTCCAAAAACGCCCCACCCTCGGCCCCTCGACTCCGCGTGAACGGCTTAAGCCCTTTTTCGCCCTCCCCGCCCTCCGCGTCATCCGCGGTTCTTTTCCGCTGTTTTGGGTTCTGGGTTCCCCATTGACAACTCGCTCGTTTCCGATACCGTTGCGCGCCTCAGATTATTTAATGAAACATTGATTTATGCCGAATACGAAGTCAGCCCACCGCCGCATGCGCAACAGCGCCCGTAAACAGTTGCACAATCGCAGCCTCAAGTCCCGTCTGCACACCCTCGAGAAGGGTTATTTGCAACTGCTCGAGGCGGGCAAGAAAGATGAGGCAGCCACGGCCTTGCGCGGCATCACCTCCGCTTTTGATAAAGCCGCCAAATCGGGCGTGGTCCACCGGATGACCGCCAATCGCAAAAAGTCCCGTTTGGCTTTGCGGTTAGCCCACGCCAAGTAACCCTCCCCGGTAGGGCAAGCGTCCCCGCGAGCCCCATCGCCCCCGCCCCTCACTCCGCCTTCAGTATCTCGAAGCGCGCGCTGTTCCCGCTGACCAGGTTCACCAGCACCCCCTTCTTCAGGTCGGCTTTCTTCAAGGCCTCCCGGAATTGTTTGGGACTGTCGGTGGGTTGCTGGTTCACTGACGTGATGACGTCGCCGGGCTTGAGGCCCTTGCGGGCGCCCGGTGAGTCTTTTTCGACCGAGGCCACCAGCACACCTTCAGCCGCATCCACGCCGAATTGCGCGGCGAGTTCCTTCGTCAGCGCCTGGACCCCAATCCCCAAGGCCGCCGAGTCGGCTTCCGGCGCCGGCGACGCCTTCGTCTTGGTGACGGTTGCAGCCGGCTCAATCCATTCGGCAGGGCTGATCTTGACCTGAAGCGATTTGCCTTTGCGGAAAACATCAAGGACCACCGGCTGGCCGATTTTCTTGCCGCGAATCACGTTCCGGAGTTGCTGCGCCGTCGTCACGCGGCTCCCATCCACGGCCGTAATGACGTCCGTAGGTTTGAGGTCGGATTTGGCGGCGGGCCCGTTCGGCATGATCGTCCGAACCACCACCCCATCGTCGATGCCCGTGATGAACTCGCGCAGGTCCGGGTCGTCGCGAAAGCCCGCGATGGCGACACCAAGCCACGGCCGCGTGAATTTGCCCCGCGCAATAAGCTGCTCGGAAACCTCCCGCGCCAGGTTGCTGGGGATCGCAAAACCGATGCCCGAGTGCAGCCCCTCAATCAGTGTGTTGATGCCGATCACTTCGCCTTCAATATTGACCAGCGGTCCCCCGCTGTTTCCGGGATTGATGAGCGCATCGGTCTGGATGAAATCCTGGTCCATCGATGCCCCCTCGGGGCCGTCGATAATCCGCGAGCGACCCTTCGCGCTAACGTGCCCAAAGGTGACGCTGTAATCCAGGCTGAAAGGCGCGCCAATCGCCACCGTGAATTCGCCGACCCGCACCTGACTCGAATCCGCCAGCCTGGCCGCGGGCAGCCCGTGGCTATCTACTTTGATGACCGCCAGGTCCGATTGCGGATCCACCCCGCGAACGATGGCCTTCAACGTGTGGCCATCCCGGAGCTGGACGTCGATGCTGTCCGCCTCCTCAACCACATGAGCGTTCGTCAGGATGTAGCCGTCCTCGCGCAAAATCAGCCCCGAGCCCTTGCCCATCGTTTGTTCCGGCCGGCGCCGTAACTGCTCGTGAAACCGCCGCAAAAACCCCGGCGGCAAATTGTCGAAAGCACCCTCGTCCCCGTTGTCCTCGCTCGCAGCGGGTGTGGCCTTCTGGACGACGTTGATCACGACCACACTCGGCGACACCTTCGCGGCCACGTCGATAAACGCCTGGTTGAGCTGCCGCGCCAGGTCGAGATTGGATGCCGCGTCTCTCCCCACCACCGGCGACGCGCCGACCACCAGCGCCAATACCATGACGCGCCAACCTCCCGGCGGTCCCCCGGGTAACGACGCTGTTCCCAGCGTCCCCGGCGTTTTCAGCCACGCGGCCAAACTGAAATTCAATGTCTTCATAAATCAACTCGAGCCCGACGTCCCGGCCCCACAGTTTGCCGCAACATAGACCCCCTTTACCCCTTGCGCTACCAAATCGCGGCGCCAATCCTTTTGCCTTTCGGATTGGACTGGCTCATTCTGAGTACATGTCAGGTTTGATTGCCATAGTCGGTCGCCCGAACGTCGGAAAGTCGGCCCTCTTCAACCGCATTGTCGGCCGGCGCATCGCCATCGTTCACGATCAGCCAGGCGTCACCCGCGACCGTGTCACCGCCGAAGCTGAGTGGCGCGGCCGCCCCTTTACCCTCGTCGATACCGGCGGCATCGGGCTCCTCCGCCGCGAAAAGGCCGAGGATGTCATCTCGCGCGCCGCCCTCGAGCAGGTCGAACTGGCCATCCAGGCCGCCAACGTCATCATCCTCGTCGTGGATGTCCAGGAGGGCGTCGTAGCCCTCGACCGCGAAGCGGCTGCCCGGCTCCGCCACAGCGGCAAACCCGTCGTGGTGGCGGTCAACAAGGTGGACACCGGCAAAGCCGAACCCGGAGCCCTTGAGTTCGCCGCGCTTGGCTTCGAAAAAGTGCTCCCCGTAAGCGCCATCCACGGCGAAGGCATTGAGCCGCTCGTGGACGCCGCCGCCGCCCTCCTGCCAGTCGAAAGTGTTGACACAGGCGGGGCGGCGGGCGAGGAAGCCACCGGCGCCTCGCCGGAAGACCCGCGGCCTTCAGCCCTGCGCCTCGCCATCATTGGCCGCCCAAACGTCGGCAAATCCTCCATCATTAACGCCCTCACCCGCTCGGCCCGCGTCATCGTCACCCCCATCCCCGGCACCACCCGCGACGCCGTCGATGTCCCCTTCGAAGTTGACACCGACGGCGTCAGGCAATCCTATGTCCTCATCGACACCGCCGGCATGCGCAAGACCCGGCGCATCGACGATTCCATCGAGTTTTTCAGCGTCAAACGCGCCGAAGATTCCATCGCCCGTTGCGATATCGCCATCCTCGTCCTCGATGCCGAGGCCGGCATTACCGAACAAGACAAGAAAGTCGCCGACAAAATCGTTTCCGAGCGCAAGGCCTGCATCGTCGTCGTCAATAAATGGGACCTCATGGACCCCAGCGTCCGCCAGGCCCGCGAGGACGAAATCCGGCGCCGGACCCTAAAGGAAAATCGCCGCGCCCCGCGCCTCATGACCACTCTGTCCGAGTTCGGCGAGTGGGTCCAGGAACACCTCTTCTTCCTGGATTACGCACCCGTCATCTTCACCTCGGCCCTCTCCGGCTTCAACCTGGACCGCTTGCTCGAAGCGGTTCGCTATGTCGCCGCCCAACTGCGCCAGAAAGTTCCCACGGCCATCCTCAACCGCACCTTGCAGGATGCCGTCGAGCGCCGTCAGCCTGTCAGCTCCCACGGCCACCGCCTCAAGTTCTTTTACGCCACCCAGATACGCCTCGCCCCTCCCACCTTCCTCCTCTTCGTCAACCGCAGCGAGCTCTTCTCGGACCAGTATAAAAAATACCTCGCCGGCCAGATGCGCCGCGCCTTTGGCTACGAAGGTTGCCCCGTCATCCTCGTCCCCAAAACCAGGCCCAAAACCATCGAACCGGTCCGCAAACCGCGCCCGAACAAGCTCCGGTCACGCCTCGGCTCCCAGTTCTTTCATGAGCCATAATCTCTCCCCGCTGATAAGTTTCCAAAACTGATTTTTAAAACCCCGTTTTCCAGTGCATTTCGCCAACAAATATCGTTTGCGTAAATTTTTTGAAAATTTTCTTGCTCCCCTATATGTGGGGTGTAGGCTTGCAACGTTCCCCTACTAATTGGGGTTCCGGGGCCTCCGCAAGAGGCCCCAATATTTCGCACCAACGCGTGTTCTTAGTAACAACCTAATCGACCGGATATTGCTTCCGATTAGCGTCGCCGAACCCAGGCGCCCGGTCGCATAACCACCAAAAGGAATACCATGATAGACGTCAGTGAAGAAGTCGTCGCGTCCCAACCCCCCCGCCGCCGCGCCGCTGCCTCCCCCGCCGCCCGCATCACCCGCCGCGCCGAAGCCGGGTCCCACAAGGCCCTCACCATTGAGCGCACCTTCAGCCAGCCCGATGCCAACCCCTTCGACCAGGTCGAATGGGAACGCCGCACCGCCGAAATCACCGACGACGCCGGCAAGGTCATCTTCAAACAGGAAAATGTCGAGGTGCCCAGGTCCTGGTCCCAGCTCGCTACCAAGGTCGTTGTTTCCAAATACTTCTACGGCGAACAAGGCACCCCGGAGCGCGAAACCTCCGTACGCCAGCTCATCCACCGCATCTGCCGCACCATTGCCGACTGGGGCGTCAAAGACGGCTACTTCTCCAAAGCCGCCGGCGAGGTCTTTTACAACGAGTTGACCTGGCTCTGCCTCCACCAATACGGCGCCTTTAACTCCCCCGTCTGGTTTAACGTCGGCCTCTACCACGAATACCGCGTCGGCAACCAGTCCAGCAAAGGCAACTGGTACTACAATCGCAAGACCGGCCAAACCGAGCGCGCCAAAACCCAATACGAGTTTCCCCAATGCAGCGCCTGCTTCATTCAATCCGTCGATGACAACATGGAGTCCATCATGCACCTCGCCCACAGCGAGGCCATGCTCTTCAAGTTCGGCTCCGGCACCGGCACCGACCTCTCACCCATCCGTTCCAGCAAGGAAAAACTCAGCGGCGGCGGCCGCCCCAGCGGGCCACTCTCCTTCCTCAAGGTCTATGACCAGGTCGCCAACGTCGTCAAGTCCGGCGGCAAAACCCGTCGAGCCGCCAAGATGAACACCCTCAGGGATTGGCACGGCGATATTGAGGAATTCATCGACGCCAAGCAAAAAGAGGAGAAAAAGGCCTGGGCCCTCATCGAACAGGGCTACGACGGCTCCTATAATGGCGACGCCTATGGCAGCGTCATGTACCAAAACGAAAACCTCTCCGTTCGCATCAGCGACGAATTCATGCAGGCCGCCCTCGAAGGCAAAGAATGGTGGACCCGCTCCGTCACCAGCGGTCAGCCCCTCCACAAGAAAGACGCCAGCACCCTCTTGACCAAGATAGCCGAAGGCACTTGGATTTGCGGCGACCCGGGCATGCAATATGACGGCGCTATCCAGAAATGGCATACCTGCAAAGGCACCGAGCCCATCCACTCTACCAACCCGTGCTCGGAATACGTTTTCCTCAACAATACCGCCTGCAACCTCGCCTCCCTCAACCTCATGAAATTCAAGCGCGAGGATGGCACCTTCGATGTCGAACGCTTTAAAGCCGCCGTGCGCATCTTCATTACCGCCCAGGAAATCCTGGTCGATAATGCCAGCTACCCCACCCCGCACATCGCCGAGAACTCCCACATTTACCGCACCCTGGGCCTCGGTTACGCCAATCTCGGCTCCCTGATCATGAGCTATGGCCTGCCCTACGACTCCAACGAAGGCCGTGCCCTCGCCGGCGCCCTCACCGCCATCATGACCGGCCACTCCTACGAGCAGTCCGCGGAAATCGCCGGCGTCATGGGCGCCTTCAAGGGCTACCGCGATGCCCATTGCGCCCACGTTCCCAACCCCGTCGCGCCCGACAACGTCGCATCCATGCTCGCCGTCATTAAGCAGCATCGCGACGCCGTCGAAGCGATCCAGCCCAGCGAAGATTTTAATTATCTGAAAGAAGAGGCACGCAAAGCCTGGGACGGCGCCCTCGAACGCGGGCGCGCCACCGGCTACCGCAACGCCCAGGTCACCGTCCTCGCCCCCACCGGCACTATTGCCTTCCTCATGGATTGCGACACCACCGGTATCGAACCCGACATCGCCCTCGTGAAATACAAGTTGCTCGCAGGCGGCGGCTTGCTCAAAATCGTCAACCGCACCGTGCCCGAGGGTCTCCGCCGCCTCGGTTATACCCCGCAACATGTCGAAACAATCGTCGCCCACATCGAAAAGTTCGACACCATCGAAGACGTCGAGGAAAACGGCCGGACCGTCCACAGCGGCCTCAAGCCCGCTCATCTGCCCGTCTTCGATTGCGCCTTCAAACCCTATCGCGGACGCCGCAGCATCCAATCCCTCGCCCACCTCAAGATGATGGGCGCCGCCCAGCCCTTCATCAGCGGCGCCATCTCCAAAACCGTCAACATGCCCAAAGACAGCACCGTCGAGGACATCCGCGACGCCTACGTCCAGGCCTGGAAGATGGGCCTCAAATGCGTCGCCATTTACCGCGACGGCTCAAAACGCTCCCAACCCCTCAACACCAGGCGCACCAATGAAGGTGGCGACAAAGCCGCCCAGGCCGGCGTCCTCGATGCTCGCCTTAAAGAGCTCGAAGCCGAGGTCGGCCATTTGCGCGAGCAGAGCGGCAAGGCCCTGCGCCGCCGCCTGCTCGACACCCGCAAATCCATCACCCACAAATTCGACATCGCGGGCCACGAAGGTTACCTCACCGTCGGCCTGTTTGCCGACGACCAGCCGGGCGAACTCTTCATTACCATGGCCAAGGAAGGCTCGACCATCGGCGGCTTGATGGACGGCATCGGCACCCTCACTAGCCTGGCGCTCCAGTACGGCGTCCCGCTCGAAGCCTTGGTTCGCAAATTCGCCCACGTCCGTTTCGAACCTTCGGGCTTTACCAAGAATGCCGATATTCGCAATGCCGCTTCCATCACCGATTACGTGTTCCGCTGGATGGCCTTCCAGTTCATTCCTGGCTACCGTGAAGAGCATTCCGTCAACCGCAACCAGCCCGAGTTGGCCATTCCCGGTCTGCTCGAGGCGGAAAGAAAGAAAGTCAACCGGCCGGTGCCCGAGCTGGCGCTCGCGGAAGACACCGACCTGCTTGAGGCCGCCCACACCGCTCCTTCAAATGGCGCCGCGAAGCCAAGCGCCGGGCGCACCATCAAGACTCTGAGCGATTCAGTGGCTCATTTTCAGCAAGACGCCCCCACCTGCCCTAGTTGCGGCCACGTCACCGTGCGCAACGGCGCCTGCTACAAGTGTCTCAACTGCGGCGAAAGCCTAGGCTGCTCGTAAGCTAACGGAAATGCACACCCGGGCCGGGAACGCCCTGCGGCTTCCCGGCCCGGACTTAATCCGCCCGGGAGGGCGAGCGTCCCCGCCAGCCTGAGTCCAAAAATTATTTCTTGAGGCGGAACAGCTTTGACACACCGGAGAGATCGTTGGTTATCACGTAGCTCGTACCCACGACGCTCGACCCGAGCGAGACCGCCGTCCAGGAAGCCGCGGACAGCGATGACGCACTTTCCAGCGTGAAGGCGGAAGCATTGGTGGGCCAGGAGAGAATGATGTTGGTGGCACTGAGTCGAAAAACCAGCGTTGGCGGAACAGCCGGTGTTTGGAAAAACAGATAAGACGAATACCCACTGAACCCCGCGGCGCTGCTGGCCCGCATTTGCCACGCGTAACTGCGGGAAGCCGCCAGAGTCCCGGAAGGGAGCGCGAACGAAGTGACATTGCCGACGCTATCATTCGAGTAAATGTACGCATGCCCCGCGAAATCATAAACATACATGCCATAACCCGTCGCGCCGCTCGATGCGCTCCACGTCAATGTCGGTGTGAGCGTCGTGATCGTCGGGCCGGGACTTGTGACCGTGCCCGGCGAAATCAGCGCCGGCACCGGCGGTGGCGGAGTTTGCACCTGAAAATAAAGCGGATTCGACGAATCGCTGATACCCACGCTGTCCTGCGCCTTGAGAATCCAGTAATAGCTGTGGCCCACCGTCAGATATCCTCCCGGCAAAGAGAACGAAGTGACGTTGCCCAAACTGTCGTTGTAGTAGATCGTGTAGCCTCCAATCGTGAGATCGACCACATAGATGATGTAATTCGTTGCCCCGCGGTCCGCGTTCCAGCTAAACGTCGGCGTGAGCGTGGTCACCCCGGGCCCCGGAACCGTTAACGCCCCTGGCGACGCCAAAACCGGCGCCGATGGCACGATGGACGTAAGGAAATCCTGTTGCACCCAACCGCTCGACCCGAGATCGAAGCTGATGTTCCACCAGAGATATATCACGCCGCTGAGCGTCGCGATTTGGGGGCCGCTCATGGCCACCCCAAGGCTTCCCGTCGCTTGCGTTCCCAACTTGCCCGCACCCGGCATTTGGTACACAATCACGCCGCCGGTCGTCTGGATCCGGTCGCCAACGCTCAAACCTAGCGCCGAAAGCGCCCCCACTGGAAAGCTGACCCACAACAAGAGCAACCCCGAGTGGCGTACCGTCCATCGTTTGAGACCATTCATCGTTCCCGACTCCGCAGTTTCGCATTCATTGTGAGGACCCCTGCCCCGCAGTCAAGCACCCAAAGCGCCCAACGCCGTTAGCCTGGCGCCTTGCCCCTTGCGCCCCGCGCCGCGCGCCCTCTATCCTGTTGTAGATGAACAACAATACGAAGACCACGTTTATCAAAGAAGACCCCTGGCGCATCTTTCGCATCATGGCCGAGTTCGTCGATTCGTTCGAAACCTTGTCGCAGGTCGGGCCCGCCGTGACCGTCTTCGGGTCGGCGCGTGTCTCGCCCAGCAATCCCTGCTACAAGGCGGCGGTCGAGCTGGCCAAAGGATTGGCCAAGCACAACCTGGCCATTATTACCGGCGGCGGCCCGGGCATCATGGAAGCCGCCAACAAGGGCGCCGCGCTCGCTAAAGGCAGGTCCGTCGGCCTGAATATCGAATTGCCGCGCGAGCAAAGTGGAAACCGATACGCCAATATTCCCATCCATTTTCATTATTTCTTCTCGCGCAAGGTGTGCTTCGTCAAATACAGCCTTGGTTTCGTGTTCATGCCCGGGGGCTTTGGCACCCTGGATGAGTTTTTCGAGGTCCTGACCCTCGTCCAGACTGAGCGGATCCCGGAATTTCCGTTAATTCTTTTCGGCAAGAACCACTGGAAGGGGCTGCTGCGCTGGATGAAAGAGCGCGTAGAGGGTTCGAAGCTCATCAGTCCCGGCGACCTGGACCTCGTGAAGTTAACCGATAAGCCTCAGGAAGTGGTCGATATCGTCATGGATTACGAGCGCCGCGTCGGTCCGCCAGACATCGTTCCGAAGGCGTTCGCTTGAGAATTGAGAAACCGGCTCGGTGGCGAGCTTATTGGTCGCCTTTGGCCCCGGCGTTCTTTTTGGTGGCCAGACTGGCGGCGGGTTGGGTCGGCTTCAACTTTCCGTTGAACAGGATCTCCTGCATGGTGAAATCCGCGCCGTAGTACACACGGTTGAGCATACGAAATGCCGACTGGATACTTGAGGTCCCGCTGCTATGGTGAGCACAGCCAATGTATCAAGTCTCTCGGCTTAGAAACGGCCTGACCGTTGCCTCGGTAGAAATGCCGCATATGGTCGGCGTCAGTGTCGGCATATGGGTAGGCGTCGGCTCGCGTTATGAGCCACCCCAACTCAACGGCGCTTGCCATTTCATCGAACATCTGCTTTTCAAGGGCACGAAACGCCGTTCCGCCAAAGAGATTTCCGAAGCCGTCGAGGGCCGGGGCGGGTATCTGAACGCGTTTACCGGCGAAGAGACAACCTGTTTCCACGCGCGCGCCGGCCACGACCGCTTTGATGAACTGCTCGACGTGCTAATGGATATGCTGATGAACTCGCGATTCGCGCCGGCGGATCTGGACAAAGAGCGCGACGTGATCAAAGAAGAACTCGCGATGTATCTGGATGAGCCGCAGCACCAGGTGCAGGAGCTGCTCAACGCCACTCTCTGGCCGCGCCAACCTTTGGGTCGGCCCATCACCGGGACAAATGAAACCCTCGACGCAATGGCACGCCGTCATCTGCTCACATTCCGGCGCGCGAACTACGTTGCGGGGAACACTGTCATTGTCGCGGCCGGCAAGGTGAAGCACGGCCACGCCCTGCGCAGGGTGAAACGTTACGCCTCCCGTTTCACTCCTGGTTACGCACCAACCTGCTTGGCCGCCAGCAACGATCAACAGGCTCCGCGCCTTCGGCTCTTCACCAAAATTACTCAACAGACGCAAATCGCCCTGGGCATTCGAATCTGCTCGCGGCACGACGAGCGCCGTTACGCGCTCCGGCTGCTCAACGTCATTCTGGGCGAAAACATGAGCTCGCGCCTTTTTCAAGTCGTTCGCGAGGATCGCGGCCTGGCCTATTCCATCTACAGCACTCCGAGCTTTTTCAGCGATACCGGCGACCTGGTCATCTCCGCTGGTCTGGACACCGACAACCTTCCCCAGGTGTTGACGCTCATTATGCGCGAACTGCGGCGGTTGATTAACGCCGCGGTTCATCCTGCTGAACTCCGGCGCGCGCGCGACTACATCCTTGGTCAGATCGATCTCGGTCAGGAGAGCACCGATAACCAAATGAATTGGGTCGGCGAGCAGTGGCTGGGCTTTAGAAACGTCCTGTCGCCGGCCGCGGTCAAACGCCGTCTCGCCCGCATCACCACCCGCGACATCCACGCCGCCGCCCGCGACTTCTTCCGACCCGAGCGATTGAACCTCGCCATGGTGAGCCCGATGAAATCCAGCAACCGGATAGCGGCATTGCTCAACCAACAAGCAAGCAACCTCTAACCTGCGGTCGAGCTCGCTATCGACGTGCTTAGTCACTCGATAACTCACTGATTCACCAATTCCTCATGCGTCCTGTTCTCCAGGAATTCCACACGAACCACACGCCTGAGTCGCTGATCGACCAACTCCAGGGCGAACCTGGCCTCGTTCTCCTCCGCACTGGGCTTTTCGATTCACCTCTGTCTCGCTTTTCGTTCGTGGCGGCCCGGCCTTTCCTCACCGTTCGCGCATTCGGTTCGCGCTGCGAATTGCGGACCTTCCCCGTGGAGTGGAGCGTCGAGCATTCCTCCGCCAAGCCCGTCACCGGTTCCGGCGGACCAGCCTTCTGCCCAGCAACCGGCCCCGTCGAGGTTCAGTTCGGCGATCCGTGGCGGCTGCTGGAGAGTTGGATGAGCCGTTTTGAGCTGCTCGATGATGTGGACCTCCCCTTCCCGCTCGGCGGGTGTTTTGGTTACTGGGGTTACGATTTGAAGAATTTCGTCGAACCTAAGCTCGCGCGCCGTGCCATCGCAGACCTTGAGCTGCCGGATTGCTGCGTTGGGTTTTACGCTAGTCTGATTGCTTTCGACCATCACCTCGGCAAAACCTGCATGATAGCAACCGGCCTGAACACCGACGGCTCGCGGAGCGAAGGCCGCGCCCGGAGACAGCTCGGTTTTTGGCAGCATGCGCTCTCGCAGGAACCTGGGTCAAAGGGGGTAAGACAGCGGGCGGAGAAAGCGGGTCAGAAACCAGACCTTGAGACCTCGAATCGGCTGCAAGAATTTGAAGGGGCTCAAATTTCTGCGAACCTTTCTCGTGCTGAGTTTATCGCACGCGTCGAACGCGCCCAGGCGTATATCCGCAGTGGCGACATCTACCAAGTCAACCTCTCGCAGCGCTTGACAGCGCCGTGGGCGGCTTCCGGGTGGGTCCTGTTTCGCCGGCTGGGCGAGGTATCGCCCGCTCCTTTCTCTGCCTGGTTGGACTGCGGGGACTTCCAAATCGCTTCAACTTCGCCCGAGTCGTTTCTGCGTCTGAGTGGCGCACAAATTCGAACTCGTCCCATTAAGGGCACACGACCGCGGGCGGCCAACCCCGCTCTCGACGCGCGATTGGCTTATGAGCTGCAAACGAGCGGAAAAGAGGTTTCCGAACTGATCATGATTACCGACCTCCTTCGCAACGATCTGGGGAAGGTGTGCGAATTCGGGTCCGTTCAAGTGCCGGAACTCATCCGGTTGGAACGCTTCCCACAAGTCCAGCACCTGGTCTCCACGGTTGAGGGGCGTCTGCGTCCCGGCCTCAGCCATCTCGAGGCCCTTCGCTGCTGCTTCCCGGGTGGCAGCATCACTGGTGCGCCCAAATTCCGCGCGATGGAAATCATCGATGAACTGGAGCCGCTCGCGCGGGGCCCCTACACGGGAGCGCTGGGGTATTTCGGCTTCAACCGCGAAAGTCAGTTGAGCATTATAATCCGGACTGCCATCTGCAAAGGGGGAGAGGCGCACTTCCAAGTCGGCGCCGGGATCGTGGCGGATTCCCAGCCCGCCGCCGAATACGACGAAACTCTGGCGAAAGCCCGCGGTTTTTTTGAGGCGCTCCGGTTGCAGTACCCGCGCGTACTAACAGTACGCGCTACGGGCCCAGTCACCAATCACTGACTACTGACTACTGACTACTGATTACTGATTACTGATTACTGATCACCACTCACCTGCCATTAACCCCACCCCATGTTCGTCTCCCTTAACGGCCAACTCGTTCCGGAAGAGCAGGCGGTCATCTCGGTTTTCGACCGCGGCTTCCTCTACGGCGATGGCCTGTTCGAAACCATGCGGGTGCGTACCGGGGTTCCCTTCCGCTGGGAGCAGCACCTCGAAAGGCTTCAGCGTGGCGCGAATTTCTTGAAGCTCAGGCTGCCCTATACCCCGGTTGAGCTTCGCAGGTTCGTGGGTGATTTGGTCGCCGCCAACCTCTGCCCCGACGCCATATTGCGTCTGACGCTTTCGCGCGGAGTGGGTCCGCGCGGCTACTCACCCGCCGGCGCGAACCAGCCGTCGTTGGTGATGTCGCTGCATCCGCTGCTGGCTCCCGAGCAAGACCAGTCACCGCGCTGGCAACTCGTTTCTGCCTCAGTGCGCCTGCCCGCGCAAGAAGGCCTGGCCCAATTCAAAACCTGCAACAAGCTTCCACAAATCCTCGCCCGGGCGGAGGCCGAAGCCGCCGGCGCGCACGAAGCGTTGTTGTTGAACACCGATGGTTTCGTCGTCGAAGCCGCCAGCAGCAATCTTTTTTGGATGGACCGCGGCGCAGTCTGTACACCTCCGCTTGCCAGCGGCATCCTCGCCGGCGTCACGCGGGCGGTGGTGAGCGAGCTTTGCGGGCAGCTCCACTTAAGCGTTCGCGAAGAGAACATCACCTCGGCCGGACTAAGCCAGGCGGACGGTGTTTTTCTCTCGTTGAGTTCCATCGGCATCGCGGAGGGCGTAGCACTCGACCAGCGTGAAATCCGGCGCTCACCGGTCACGCAGCAACTCCATCAAGCCTACACGGCGCTGTTGCACGCTGAGACCAAACCTGGGACTTAAAAATAGTTGCGCACTCAGAGTCCCTGCCTAAACATCTCGCTCATGAAACGTGTCCTTTTACCTGCCTTGCTGGCCTTCTTCCTGGCGCCGATGCCTCGTTCGGGACTCTATGCCCAGCAGGCACACGATTTCGCCCGGTGGGAGAAGGAGATTTCAGCCTATGAACAAATGGACCGCACCAATCCGCCTCCCAAAAGCGCCTTGCTGTTCGTAGGTTCCTCGACCATCCGGCTGTGGAAAACGCTCGCTCAGGATTTTCCGGATCAGAAGGTCATCAATCGCGGCTTCGGTGGCTCGGAGATCGTCGACTCCACCCATTTCGCCGATCGCCTCATTTTCCCACATGAGCCTCGAATGATCTTCTTCCGCGCCGGCGGCAATGACCTGTTTGCCGGCAAGTCACCTGAACGCGTCTTCGCGGATTTCAAGGACTTTGTTGTTTGTGTCCGGGCGAAACTGCCCACCACTGAAATCGTTTTCATTTCGTGGAACCCGACCATCGCGCGCTGGCAGCAGGCCGCCAAAGAAAAGGCGCTTAACACAATGGTCAGACAGTTCGTCCGCCAGACTCCCCGTTTGAAGTACCTCGAAGCCTACGACCTGTCCCTCGACGCCGCTGGCAAACCGCGCCCGGAGCTGTTCGCGGCAGACAAGCTCCACTTCAATGCCGAGGGCTACAAACTTTTGGCGGAACGCGTCCGCTCGTTTCTAAAAGAGGAAAAATGAGAAAGCGAAGCTCTCTACACTGCCGGGCCGCGCCCACCGGCTAAGAATGGCCGGTATGAGCCTCGCCCTGTGTGTCGCGCTCGGTTCGCCAATCTCTAGCAAGCGCACAGTTCTCGCCATGCTTGCCTCCTGTCTGCTCCCCGCCACAGCTCCATCACAACCTTCCGCGCAATCGCCCTCTCGTGTCCGTCAACCCTCAACTGTCAGCGAACCCTGGGAGCCCGTTGGCCTGTCCGGCGGCGGCGCTATGTTTTCCCCCGCTATCTCCCCCACCGATCCGAACCTGATGATGCTCAATTGCGACATGAGCGCCGCGTACATCTCTGGAGACGGAGGCCGCAACTGGCGGATGATCAACCAGGCCCAGCTTCGCAGCGATACCCGTTGCCGGCCCGCCTTTCACCCGCGTAATCCCGACATCATTTACGCCTCGTCCAGCGGCCGACTCCGTGTCAGCCGCGACCGGGGCCGAACCTTTTCCCCCATCGGCAACCTCAATGAGGCTTTGCAGGGTGAGATCGCGATCGATCCCTCCACGCCCGAGATGATGCTTGCGGGCACCTGGAACGGACGTTGCTGGCTATCGCACGATGCCGGCGTTACCTGGACGGTCTGCTCTGGGCCCGAAGGAAAAGTGCTTGGCTTTCACTTCGAGCGTGCGGGCGGCGAGTGGACGATGTTCGCGGCGACCACGAAGGGCATCTGGCGGTCCGAGGATCTCGGGCAAACCTGGGCCGAGAAGACGCAAGGTTTGCCCTGGAAAGAGCTCCAGGGCTTCGCTGGCGGCAGCAGCCCCACCAACCATTTGACGATGCTGTATTGCACGATCAAGAGCAAAGAAACCAACGGCTCCTTCAGCGGCGGCATGTATTGTTCTCGTGACCTCGGCGAAACCTGGCAATCGGCGATGGGCGAAGGACTCAACACCGAGACAAAGAAGGCCGACGAATGGGCCTATGGTTCGATCTCGCAGTACGAGCAGGTCCTCACCACCGATGCCAGACCGCTCACCGTCTATGTCATGAACACCAGCACCGGCTTCCATCCGCCGCACAGCGATACAGTGTATCGTAGTGACGACGGCGGCAAAACCTGGCGTGCGACTTACTTCATGGACCCACGGTTCGATCGCTGCAATGTGGCACTCGATTATGTCACCGCTTCCACCGGCCAATCGTTCAAAGGCGGCGAAACGCCTTTTGGCGTCGCTATTTGCAACAGCGATCCCGACCGCGTAATCCTTGCGCGCAACGAATGTCACATTACCCACGACGGCGGACGCAGTTGGTTCTGTGGGTCTACCTATCCCGCGCCAGGTCAAACGCCCGGCCCCGGCTCGGCCTGGGCCTGCGACGGACTCGTCGTCACCACCACGTGGCACTACTATGTCGATCCCTTCGAGCCCAATCGCCATTACATCTGCTACACCGATGTCGGGTGGGCTCGTTCCCTCGATAGCGGCTGCACCTGGATTTGGTGGAACCAGAAGTCATGGGCGCCCTGGCGCAACACGTGCTACGAAATCGCCTTCGACCCGGAAACACCCGGCAAGCTCTGGGGAGCGTTCTCGGAAGTGCACGACATCCCCAACGACAACATTATCTCCGAACGGCACGGCCATAATCGCCCGGGTGGTGTTTGTCTATCGCTCGACTTCGGAGCAACCTGGAAGCTCGTGGGCGGGGAACCGCAGCAGCGTGGGTCTGGTTCCGGACTACCGCCAAAAGCAGTCACCTCTGTCGCGCTCGACCCGAAAAGCCCTAAGACCGCGCGCACCCTTTATGCCGGGGTGTTCGACGCCGGCGTTTATAAATCCATTGATGATGGGAAAAGCTGGACACTGAAGAAGAACGGTCTCGGAGGCGCTGAGAATATCCGTGTGTCCAGAGTCTTGGTTCACCGTGACGGCACGCTCTTTGCCATGGTGTGCGCTAAGCGGTCAGGTCCGGAAAAGCCGCTCATGAGCGAGGGCGTCGGTCTGTACCGTTCTCGCGACGGCGCTGAGAGCTGGGAAAAAGTCAACGCCTCCCAGCTGTTCCTTTATCCGAAAGATTTTTCGGTCCACCCGCAGGACAGCCGGCGCATCCTGGTAGGCGCGTGTGATCCAAAATGGGAGGATAAAGTGGGCGGGCTTTATAGCACAGACGATGGGGGCAAAACCTGGCAGCGCATTGGACGTCAGGGCCCGCAAACCTTTGGCGGCTATTTTCACCCCAAACACGACGGTTGGATTTACATGACGCTGACCGAGAGCGCCCCCGGCGCGGGCCTTTGGCTGACGAAAGACAACGGTCAAACCTGGGAGGCCTTCGACGAGTTGCCGTTCGCGAATATCCAGCGCGTCGAGTTCGCTCCGACCGATGACGCGAGGATCTACCTGACCACGTTCGGCGGCAGCGTATGGCGCGGACCAGCCGTGCCAAAGGTTGGGCTTTAAAGTGTACACGATAGGTAGGCCGGTTTGTCCTCAGGCTACAGCTGAAAATTTCCTGGCGGACCGCATCCCCCTGAGCCACTCAATCAGCCTCAGAATCACTGCCACGCCACCGACCGCCACGCAACTCCACCCAAACCAATCGCCGTGCCGGGCATAGAAGGTAAGCGAGTGTTTGCTGCCGGCCTCGCGCAGCGGCAATTCGGCGAGCAGGTAGCCTGCACCGTAAACCGTCCCGTGATCGTCGCGAAAGAGCTGCCGCATCCGCCCCTTTTCATCGATCCAGCAAGTCAGACCGCTGTTGGAACAGCGAACGAGCGGCACTCGATTTTCGACCGTCCGAAATAGCGCCGTCATCGCGTGTTGCCAGGGCGCCGCGCTTTCGCCGAACCAACCGTCATTGGTGATGTTCACCAGGAAACCGGTTTCTGGTGTTACATCGGCTCGGGCCAGTTGTGGGAAAACATCCTCGAAACAGATCAGCACCGAGGTTTGCACCCGCAAATCCTCGAGGTTGAACGCCACCGTCTTGGTGCCCGGCGTAAACCCGCCCTGGATCGGCGTGAAGTACTTCAGGAACGGCAGCGTGTCCTGCAAGGGGAGGTATTCCCCGAAGATAACCAGACTGCGCTTGGCATATCGGGACTTGAGCTCCCCCTCGGGGCTGACCAGGAAGCTGCTGTTAAAGTAGTCGGCGGCGTTCGGGTTGCGCGCGCCGCGCCGCGGTTCGGCGTCGTCGGAACCAACGATCATCCAGACCCTATGCCGGCGCGCCAGGCCCGTGACGGCTTCTAAAATATTAGTGTCGTAGCGGAGCATTCCCGGGATGCCGGACTCGGGCCAGATTACCAAATCGGTCCGGTTCGTGAGCGCCTCCTCCGTGAGTCGAAGCAATCCCTGGAAGCGCGCCGCATCGTTCTCGGCGTTCCACATCAATGTCTGCGGAATGCTTGGCTGAACCAGCGTCACCCCAAGCGTTCGCGCCGACGGTGGCTCTCGCCGCAGTTCCCGGAACCCGAGATTGAAGAGCGCTGCCGCGACCAGCACCGGCACAAACGTTTCTCCCACCCAGACCGAACGGGCGTTTGGCCGCCGGATGAGCATCAGCGCCGCGGATAGCAGCGCGAGCGAGGCCCACACCACCAGGAATGACACCCCGTAAACGCCGGTTACTGAAGCAAACTGGATGAGCGGCGTCATTCGAAATTGCGAGACGCCAAGCAGGTCCCATGGGAATCCGCCGAATATGCGCGCCAGGACCATCTCAAGGGCGACCCAAATCGCGGCGCCCGTTAGCGCCCATCCCGTTCGCCTAAACCAACTCCTGGCTAACACCCCCCGGAGATGCTCCAATTCGCCCGAAGATTGGAGGACGGCGAGGAGCGATGCTCGGTGATGGGTAATCGGTGAACCAGGCTCGTTTGCGGACGACCGTGGCCCTGGGACTTCGGACTTGGGACTTGGCACCTCGGCCGTGAGACTTGCGACTTGAGACTTGAGACTTGGGACCGTGGATTTTGGACTTTGGACTGTGGCGACCAGCCATACCCACGTCGCCGGAAAAAGCGCAAGAAAGCCGCTTAATGCCAGCCAGCCGACTGCCGGCCCGAGTGGGATGCCGTGCCAGCGGTAGGGGATCAGCAGCAGCCAGTACAGCATCGTAAGGTAATGTGTAAGCGAAGCCACATACCCAATACGAAACCTCTCGCCGCCCGTGCTGCCCAACGCAGCCGCGACCATCAGGCCCGGAGCCACCCACGCGAAACCAGCAATTCCGATGTTTGGAAACGCCGCGGTAAGAAAAAGACCCGCCAATATGGCCACCACGTAACGACTGCGGAAAAGCCTGTCACTCCTCACTTCCCCCTCTTCTGTTCCAACAGCCACTGGTAAAACGCCGGGTTATCATACGTCTCCGTCCACGAGTCGTGCTGTGCCTCGGGATAGACTGTGAACTTCACGTTCGCACCCGCAGCCTTGAGCGCTTCCACCATTTCCCGGGAGCGCTCGATCGGCACTGTCGGGTCTTTCGCGCCGTGAAAGACCCAAATCGGCAGCCGCGCCAGTTTCTTCGCGTTTTGCGGATTGCCGCCGCCGCAAATGGGGGCGATGGCCGCAAATTTCTCGGGGTGCGCCGCCGCCAACTCCCAGGTGCCGAAGCCGCCCATGCTCAGTCCGGTAAGGTACACCCGGTCTTTGTCCACGCGGTAAGTGCGCATGATGTCATCCAGCAACGCGTTCAGGACTTCGGGGTTCCAGCCCCGGCCCGGGCTTTGCGGGGAAACCAGGATGAACGGGAAGTCCGGCTTGGTTTCGACAATCTTCGGCGGCCCGTGCGTCTTCACCTTCGCTAGGTCGTGGCCCGATTCCCCTGCACCGTGAAGAAACAGCATCAGCGGCCATTTCTTTTTGGATTGCTCATACCCCTGGGGCAAAAACAAGAGGTAATCGAGCGTCCCTTTTACTTTGATTTCCTCTTCGAAATGTTTAAATTGCTGCGTCGAGGGCGACGCGGGCTGCGCAGCGGCCCCTCCAGAGAGGGCGGAAAAAAGCACCAAGGTGATTAGCAGTCTTGATTTTTTCATTGTTTTGCCAGGCTGTTAGCGGAATCAGGATTCAGCCCGGATTTGGGCCACGTCTCAAACCCCACCGGACGCCGCGGAGAGGATCAGCACCGGCCAGCCGGAACCGCAAGTTCAAATATAAGGGTGACCGCCGCCAAAGCGCATGTGAGATTGTTGGAGGTTCCCACGGGTGTAGCGCAGATTTTCAATCTGTTGTTTTTAACCTGCAGGCCTTACAATGCGGCACTCTGTGGCGGTTCGCAACTCGCTCCCGCACGGATGCTTGCCAGTTGCAAATCGGCAATGCAGCAACTTTTCAATCTACGCTACTCCCCTTGGCCGGACAGAGGCACCCAAAAAAAGTGATATGCACTCCCGGTGAATGGCTCTCCAGGTCAATCGTGCGGGTTCATGAAAAGACGCACCCAAAGCGGGGCTTGCGGAATGCAGGGCTGGCGTGGCATAAAAAGCTGGTGATGAAAAGGCTGGCTTTGTGGATTGCTTCATTCGTGGCATCGTTCAGTGTCACAACTAGTTTCACTGCAGAATTACCTGTAGAGACATTCTTTCGCAATTACAGCTACCGCGAGGCCCTGCTCTCTCCAGAGGGCGATTATCTTGCCGCATTGGCGCCGGACAAGAATCGTGTTGGCCTGGCGGTGATCGACCTAAAAACCCTCAGGGCGAACTGGGCTTTCGGGGACCGCGGCATGGACGTCGCCTGGTTTAGATGGGCGAATAACGAGAGGCTCTTGCTCAGGCTGGCCAAAAACGGACATCCGCTCGCCGGGTTGTTGGGGGTTAACCGCGATGGCAGCAAGCGCGTTAACCTAGTCAGTGTGCTCGATCCCTTCACGTCCCTTCTCGCGCTCTTGCCACGCTCCAAGGACGAGATTCTGGTCACTTCGATGGCGCACGCCGAATGGGACCAGGAGACTGGGTTTTATTTCGCAAATGTTGAACGCATGAACATCCTCACAGGCGCCATGAAAGAAGAGGTGAAGAACCCTGGTCATGTGGTCAGGTGGGTGCTCGACCACAACAGCGTGGTCCGCGTCGGGATTGCGGTAGAGGGCCTGGACAGCAATATCCTTTACCGGGATACTGGGGTGGCGCCATGGCGATCGGTAGGGAAATTCGCATGGGACGACCCCGGCGGCATTGAGCCGGTGTGTTTCGATTACGATAACCAGACGTTGCTCGTGCGGAGTTATGGAGGTGAGCAGATGGGGGGCATCTACACGTTCGATCCCCAACAAAAGAAGACTAAGACCTTGGCATTCCGCCACGCGGAAGCCGATGCTGAGAATCCGATTCTGTCTGACGCCAAACGAGCCGTCGTCGGCGTCGCTTATGAAACGCAGCGGCCGGAGGTCTTTTGGTTTGACCCTCAATTCAAAGCCATGCAGGAAATGGTGGACCGCGCCCTGCCAGGCACGCTGAACCAATTTGTGAGCGTGAGTCGAGGGGGACAAAAGCGTGTGGTCCTCGCTACCAACGACCGGACTCCAGGGACGTTCCACCTGCTTGATACCCAAACCATGAAGATGGAAAAACTCTTTGACCTCGCTGACTGGATTCACCCGGAAGAGATGGCGGAAATGAAGCCCATCGAATACAAGGCGCGCGATGGGTTGCTGATCCACGGATATCTCACCATCCCCAAAGGCAGCAACGCGAAGAGTCTTCCTCTCATTGTGAATCCTCACGGCGGCCCTATTGTCCGCGATTCGTGGGGATTCGACCCCGAAGTGCAATTCCTGGCAAATCGCGGATACGCCGTGCTGCGCATGAATTTCCGCGGCTCGCCCGGGTATGGTTGGGATTTCATGCGAGCGGGCTTCAAGGAATGGGGCTCCAAACAGCAGAACGACATTACCGATGGCGTGAAGTGGGCGATCGAGCAAGGGATCGCCGACCCGAAACGAATTTGCATCTGCGGCGCCAGTTACGGCGGTTATGCGGCGTTGATAGGGCTTGAGCAGACGCCCGAGCTTTATCGTTGCGGCATCAGTTACGTCGGGGTCACGGACGTGATTCGAACATTAAAGAAGATGGAGTTGCGAGAGCTCGATGTGGCGAAGGCTCAACTGGCGCAACAAATTGGCGACCGCAAGGCCGAGCGAGATCGGTTGGAGGCGATTTCCCCCATTAACCAGGTGGACAAAATCCAGGTGCCAGTGTTCCTTGCAAACGGGGAGCTGGACCCGAAAGTGCCAATCTCAACCGGGCGCGACATGGCCCGGGCGCTTAGAAAGCGCGGCAAGCTCTACGATTTTATGGTCAAGGATGACGAGGGCCACGGTTTCTTCAAAGAGGAGAATAAGATCGAGTTTTGGAAGAAAGTGGACGAGTTCCTGAAGGCTAACATGAATTGACGGCCCGGGGCGGGGACGGCCACGTCCCCGTGTTTCGCCTTGGGACTGCCGTTGACTCTCGGGGATGCGGCCCCGCCCCGGTTTAGGTCACTCCCGCACAACCGCCTGCAGCTTCTGTTTGAGTTGCTCGACCAGCTTTTCGTGGGCGCCGTTGACTTCGGCGTCGGTCAGCGTGCGCTCACCGCTCCGATAAGTGAACGCGTAGGCCATGCTCTTTTGGCCGGGAGGGACGTTTTTGCCGCGGAACACGTCAAACAGTTCCACCGATTCCAGGTTCGCCGGCTTCGCTTGTTTCACCACCTGCAGGACCGCGTCGTGCGCAGTCGCTTCCGGGACGAGCATGGCAATGTCGCGGCGAATCGGCGGAAGCGCCGGGATACGTTTGAACGATTTTACCCTGTTTCGACGCGCCAGCAGCAAATCGAGATTCAGCTCGGCCAGCAGCACAGGATCGCGCAAGTCGTATCGCTTGGCCAGCGGCGGCAGCAACTGGCCCAATTGGCCGAGTTGAAATTTGCCGAGGTGAATGGTCGCCGATTCGAGCAACAGTGCCGTGCTCTCGGATCGGCGATTATAGGTGATGCCGCGGAGGCCGAACTGGTCGAGGAACTCTTCCAGCACGCCCTTGAGATCATAGATGTCGAACTTCGCGTCGCGGTCGGCGCCGGTCCAGAAGACGGGGTCGCGCTGGCCTGTGAGCGCAAGGGCAAGATGGCGTTCTTCTTGAACGGGGCTCGCGGAGCCGCTCGGCCCGCCGGGAACACTTGGCTTCACGGCGAAGACGCGGCCGGCCTCGAAGAGGGCGACGTCGTAGTTCTTATGGCTCAGGTTATGGCGCAAGGCATCGAGGAGCCCCGGCAGCAAACTCGGGCGCAGCACGTTCATGTCGCTGCTCAGCGGGTTGGCAAGGGGAGTCAACGTTTCGCCGGCGGGGACCCCGCCGCTCCCGGTGGGAATGCCGGCAGCCAGTCGGGCCGCCGTGTCGGAAATCAGCGTCTGGCCCTGCGCCTCGTGCAAGCCCATTCCCGTGAGGATGCGGCGCGCGTCAGCGAGCTCATCATGGACGGCGTCGTAAGGGTTCGAGCCGCTCGCGCCGCGCGGCGGCGTAGCCGGGATCTTATCGACACCATAAAGGCGCGCGACTTCCTCGATGAGGTCGGCTTCGCGTTTCAGGTCCACGCGGAAAGTGGGAATGCGGACCTGAACGGGCTCAGCCGCGGTGGTTTCCGCATCGACGGGCCGGGGTTTGCGGCCGACCACTGTCAATTCGAGCTGCGCGAGGTAGCCTTCGATTTGCTCAGGACGGAGTTGGAGGCCTAGCAGGTCGTTGACTTTCTGGTGGCGCAAGATGATTTGGCGGGGCTCGATGGTCTTCGGGTAGGCATCGACCACGCCACCCGTAAGAGTGCCGCCAGCCGTCTCGAGTATGAGTTGCGCGGCGCGACGGCTGGCATAATCGCAAACGCCCACATTGGCCCCTCTCTCGAAGCGATAGGAAGACTCGGTGCGCAGCTCCAGTTTTTTTGACGTAGCGCGAATGTTCTGCGGTTTGAAATAAGCGCTTTCGACCAGCACATCGACGGTGTTGAGGTTGATCTCGGTGTTTTGGCCGCCCATGACACCGGCGAGGGCGACGGGCTTGGTTTCATCGGCAATCAACAGCATTTCGCCGGTGAGAATCCGTTCCTGTCCGTCGAGGGTCTTGAACTTTTCGCCGGCGCACGCGCGCCGAACGACGATGCAAGGGCGAGCGGGAACGGCGGCGCCACTCTTAAGGAGGTGGTAGTCAAAGGCGTGCAGAGGCTGGCCGGTTTCGAGCATCACGTAGTTGGTGACATCGACGACATTGTTGATGGAGCGGATGCCGACTTTCTCCAAAGTGGAGCGGAGCCAATCAGGGCTGGGCGCGATCTTGACGCCACGGACGACCCGGGCGGTGTAGCGCGGGCAGAGCTCGGGGTCCTCAATTCGCACTGCGACCAAATCTTCAATCCCAGTCCCCTGCCCTCCACTCTCTGCCTTCTGACCTCCGACCGCTGGCATTTTAACGGCGTTCCCGGTTACGGCGGCAATCTCGCGCGC